>JACCDQ010709890.1_pt1 | contig 22687 bp, 22 predicted proteins | sample 7446031 | NCBI WGS metagenome assembly JACCDQ01 (sample SAMN15323442, study PRJNA562643) | freshwater metagenome | isolation source: river surface water | place: USA:Blue River Watershed | collected 2017-08-17 | reverse complement strand
CCGCCATCACCAAGGAGATGGGCAGTGATGCACGTTTGGTTTACTCCATTGTGATGGACCAGGAGTCCGCACACCTCGGAACGTCGAACATGGATATTCCGTCGGCGAACCGTGGCCCCATTGAGAATCCGCAAGTTTCACTGCCTGCGCGCATTGGCGACGACGGCATTCGCAATCCGTTTGTAATTCCCGGGCTCAAAAAGGTTCACATCGAGTCGCAGCTCAATCCAAACTACAGTTTTGAGAACTTCATTGAAGGTGACTGCAACCGTTTAGCTCGGTCGGCCGGATACGCTGTAGCGCAAAAACCAGGTGGAACCTCGTTCAATCCCCTGCTCCTTTACGGTGGCAACGGGCTCGGTAAAACACATCTTGCGCACGCCATCGGGATTGAAATCAAGGATCGATTCCCAGAGAAAACCGTACTCTACGTTTCGGCAGAACGCTTCACGCAGCAGTTCATTGACGCTATTCGCAACAATACCAAGAACGACTTCGTCCATTTCTACCAACTGATCGACGTGCTGATCATGGATGATGTGCACTCGTTCAGCGGCAAAGAGAAGACGCAAGACGTGTTCTTTGAGATCTTTAACCACCTGCACCAGCAAGGCAAACAAATTATTTTGACGTCAGACCGTGCTCCGGTTGACCTTCAGGGCATGGAACAGCGCTTGCTCTCGCGCTTCAAGTGGGGACTTTCTGCAGATTTGCAGCGCCCTGATCTCGAGACGCGCATGGCCATCTTGCGCCAAAAGCTGTACGCCGACGGCATTGAAATGCCTGATGACGTCATCGAATACCTCGCCTACTCCATCACCAACAACGTTCGGGAACTCGAGGGAGCCTTGATTTCACTGCTTGCCCAGTCGTCGCTGAACCGCAAGCGGATCACGGTGGAGCTTGCAAAGTCGATGATTGACAAGTTCGTCAAAAACACGACCCGCGAGATTTCGATCGACTTCATCCAAAAAGTGGTGTGCGATTACTTCGACATGCCGATCGAACTGCTGCGCAGCAAGACCCGCAAGCGTGAAATTGTACAAGCGCGCCAGCTCACGATGTACTTCGCCAAGCAACTGACGAAAAATTCGCTGGCCTCGATCGGGACGCAGATTGGCAACAAGGACCACGCTACCGTGCTGCACGCCTGCCGCACCGTTTCGAATTTGACCGAAACAGACAAGCGCTTCCGCACCTACGTCGACGACATTCGCAAGAAGCTTACGTTGGCCTAATGGAACCGCGCCGGGTACTCATGGTGTGCCTTGGCAATATTTGCCGATCTCCGGTCGCTCAAGGCGTTTTGGAAGACGAACTCCGAGCCCATTTCGGACCGGACCACGGTTGGACCGTAGATAGCGCCGGAACCATCGCAACCCACCAGGGCGAAGCTCCCGATCCAAGATCGCAAGCATCCGTTCGCCGACAGGGTATCGATATTTCAGGCCAACGGTCGCGCCCGCTGCAACCCTCAGACTTTGAGGATTTTGACCACATTTTGGTGATGGACCGATCGAACCTGGCTGATGTGCTGCTGCGCGCGCCCGAGCACGCCAAGTCCAACGTCTCACTGGTTTTGGAGTCAGCGTACCCCGGTGAGGGACGTGAGGTACCCGATCCGTACTACGGTGGAGAAAACGGTTTTGTGCAGGTCGTCGATTTGCTTCGCACCGCATGCGCCCAATGGATTCAGGTATGGCGAGGTTAGGCACCCTTCACGTCGTTCCCGTTCCCCTTGCGGATTCAAGCCGTTGGAGTGGCGCAGATTTGCGCGACGTCGTCGGCGGTATTTCAGACTGGATCGTGGAAACGCCCAAGATCGCGAGGGCGCAGCTCCGAAGCATTCAACCAAGCCTCGACCTTAATGCGCTACGCATGGCATCGTGGTCGAAGCACGGCGGAAACGACGCCAAATCGCTCCTCGAGGCGTGCCGCGAAGGACGCGACATGGGCTTGATTTCGGACGCAGGCGCTCCAGGAATGGCCGATCCCGGCGCAGAGGTTGTGGCTCAAGCCCACGCCGAAGGAATTCCCGTCGTGGCGTGGCCTGGACCGTCGTCGTTTTTGCTGGGCCTCATGTCTAGTGGTCTCGGTGGTCAGCAGTTTCGCTTTCACGGCTACCTACCCCACGAGGCGAACGCCCGGAAGAGTCAGGTACTTCGAATGGAGCGGGACGCGGCACAGGGCGAAAGCCAGTGGTTCATTGAAACACCCTACCGCAACGCCAAGCTGTACCCGGAACTATGCCAAATTCTGCACCCCGACACCCAACTCTACATTGGCCTTGGGCTTACCGGGCCACGCGAGTGGGTTCGTCGGCACAGCGTGCGCACCTGGCGAAGTATGCCCCTGCCTAAGGAACTCAACGAAAAAGAGCCCGCTATTTGGGCGATTGGTCGCTAAAGAAGACTTCCAGCGAATCCAGCACAATAAAAGGCCGTTCCATATGGGGAATGTGCCCCGCGTTGGGAATGAGCACCGTGCGGCTTTTGGGGAAATCGCGCGCCAATTGGGACGCTCCCCGAGGAGGGAACAGCGCGTCGCCCTCTCCCCAAATCAGCAACGTCGGGACGTTGGAACCGGTAGCGTTGGCCTTCAGCATCAACTCGTCGCGCCGGACCGCCCGAAGCATGGCTTCACGCTGGGCCACATTGACTTGATATATGGTCTCGAGCACCTGCTGCTTCATGAACGACGGCAAAAAAAACGGATCCTTGACACTCACGGCCATCATGGCGTCGTAGGATTCCACATCCCGCGGAAGCAGGACCTCTTCAATCGGACGACCCCAAAGCCGCTGCAAGCTGTCGAGGTGCCGCAGTTCAAAGTGGCGATGCAGCGGATCAATCAGCACAAGGGAGCGAACCCGATCTGGGTATTGGCTCGCAAAAAGGGTGCTTACCATTCCGCCGTAGGAGTGGCCAATGAGGTGGATGCGCGAAATTCCGCGTTGGTCGAGCGCGGAACGCAATGCCGCAACCTGCTGCGCCACCGTAACCGCCGTATCGGGAGCGTAGCTTTTGCCAAAACCCAAGAGGTCCACGACGATCAGCGTCTTGGTATCGCTGTACTTCCACACTACGGGCTGCCACTGCACGGTGGGGTACGGTCCGAATCCGTGGACCAAGAGCACGGTATCAGTTCCTGTACCCGTTTGGGTCCAGTGCAGGGTGTCGTTGCCCACCGGGGTAAACACCGAACGCGTCGGTCGCCGGCTGTAGAACCAGCTATCTTCAGCTTCAATCGCCTGATCCACACGGCACGAGCTGCTGACCAGGATGGTAGCGAGGAGTCCAGAAAACAGGCGAAGGTTCATTGGGGGTGCTTCCGCAAAGCCCATGCCGAACCAGTACCTTTGCAGGGTGATTTTGCCGACCATTGCCGCACTAGCCACCGCCAAAGGACGTGGCGCCCTGCATGTAGTGCGCCTTTCAGGACCCCAGGCCTTGGTGGTAGCCCAGCGGGTTTTTTCGGCGCGGGGCGCATGGGTGCCGCGCAAGGCGATGCTGGGCATTTTTCATTCCGCGGACGGACGGGAGCTCGACGAGGGCTTAGCCACCTGGTTTAAGGGACCCGCTTCGTTTACTGGCGAGGATGTGGTTGAGTTTGGGCTTCACGGTGCGGCGTACATCGCCGAGGAGGCGTTGACCGCGTTGTTGGCAGCCGGCGCCGAGCTTGCCGCCCCCGGGGAGTTCACCCAGCGTGCGTTTGCCCACGGCAAGCTCGACCTCGCGCAAGCCGAGGCGGTCGGCGACTTAATCGCCGCCGAATCGCGCGCCGGCCACGAACTGGCGCTCAAGCAACTCAAGGGCACGGTTTCGCGCAAGCTTTCGGAACTCCGCCGCCAGATGACCGATTTCGCGGCGCTCATTGAACTTGAACTTGACTTTGTCGAGGAAGATGTGGAGTTTGCGCACCGCGACCAGCTTCTGAGCGTGCTTGATCAGCTTGTCGCGGAATGCACCACGATGCACGCGACATTTCGCCATGGACAAGCCATTCGGGACGGTATTCCGCTCGTGCTGCTCGGCGCACCGAACGCTGGCAAGAGCACGCTACTCAACCGCCTGCTGCGCGACGACAGGGCCTTGGTGAGCGCTGTACCGGGCACTACCCGAGACAGCGTTGAAGAACGGTTTCGTCTCGGAGACTACGTTTTTCGGCTGATTGACACTGCTGGAATCCGCGCGACCGAGGACCAAATCGAACAGATGGGCATTGAGCGGTCGTGGAGCAAGCTCGCTGAGGCCCACCTCGCCGTGGTGCTGGTCGACCCAACCGAGACGACCGCCGAATCGGCACGCGAACTCGTCGCAGAAGTTAGGGAAGCGAACCCTGAGGCTGAACTAACCGTGTTGTTGACAAAAAACGATTTGTGGGGCGCGCTCGACCGCTCTGCCTACCCTGAGCACCTCGTTTTTGGCCCCGACGACGAGGCGCTGAGCCGCTTGGAAGCCCACCTGCTCGATCGGATTCGGCAGCACGAGCCCGAAGGCAACGTGCTAATTGCGAATGCCCGGCATGCTTCTGCCCTTTTGGCAACCATCGAATCGCTGAGCCGGGCCCGAGCCAGCCTCACCCTTGGAACCAGCGGGGAACTCGTGGCCTACGACCTGCGCGAAGCCCTGCGCCAATTGGGCAGTATTACGGGCGAAATCACCGCAGACGACCTGCTTGGTTCGATTTTTAGTTCTTTTTGCATTGGAAAGTAACGTGACATGGATTTAGTGCGAATTTTTAGGTGGGTTGCGGTAGCCGAAGGGATCAGCTACTTGGCGTTTGGCGCCACGATGCCGTTGAAGTACGGACTGGGCGTGCTGTGGCCGAATCAAGTTGTGGGAATGGCTCACGGTGCCTTGTTCGTTGCCTACTGCGTGCTCTTGGTAGCCGTTTGGATTCGGGAAGCGTGGACATTACGGCGCGTTGCAGGCTTCGCATTGGCGTCGCTTGTACCCTACGGAACAATCTGGTTAGCACGCCGCGAGTTCCGCGCACCGAAAGCGTAGCGCGCAATTTTATCCCATAAAGGTGTTTAACCATTGTTTTATGTGTTTAACCACCTACATTTGCACCCACAAACAAATACTTAAACCAAAAACCATGAATAAATCACTTTTTACTGCTGCAGCCATTGCGTTGGTCGCTGCCTCGTGCTCGAACAAGACCGAAGAAACTGAAGTTGCCGCTGCGACTTCATACACGGTAGACGCTGCCGCTACTACCGTAGAATGGAAGGGCGAAGTTATCGGCGTATACGGCCACAACGGAACCGTTAAACTCGCTTCTGGTAACGTTGAAATTTCAGACAGCGTGATCTCTGGCGGAACGTTCACGATCGACATGACCAGCATTTGGCCCACGGACAGCGCGTCGTACAAGGACCAGGACGGTGGCCGTGCTACGGACCTCGTTGCCCACCTTGCTACCGATGACTTTTTTGGCGTAGACTCGTTCCCAACGGCAACGTTTGAAGTAGTTAGCGCAGAAGGCTTGAACAAAGTGAACGGCAAACTGACCGTAAAGGGCGTTACCGTTGACGAGCAGCTCGAAATCAGCAACCTGCAGGTTTCAGAGGCTGGCGCTACGTTCACCGGAACCTTGGTTTTTGACCGCCAGAAGCACGGCGTTAGCTGGAAGCACTTTGTGAAGGACTACGTTCTTTCAGACGACATCACGATCACTTTTACGGTAGTCGCTACTCCGGCCCTTTAATTGGCCTAGGACTTCGAACCAAAAAGCCCCGCCCAACGGCGGGGCTTTTGCGTTTAACTTGGGTTCATGCAAGAAGGTATTCCGCTGATTTTTTTAGCTGCGGGCAACAGCACGCGGTATGGACGTCCGAAGCAACTCGAGCCTGTGGGGCCGAACGGCGAAAGCATCATTGAATTAAGTGTCCGCGATGCCGCTCGAGCGGGATTCAGCCAGGTCATCGTCGTAGTAAAAGAAGAACACCTCAACCATTGGAAGGCCAGGCGATGGCCAGTAATGGTGCATTTCTGTGTTCAAAAGGTGGCGAACGGCACAGCGGGCGCGTTGCTACTTGGAATGAGCAAAGCCTCTGCCCTAGGGTTTTCAACGTGGGCCGTAGCCAACGGCGACGACTACTATGGGGATCTTTGGATTACGGCATTCGAGCTCGCCTCACAGGGGTGGACGGGAGCCCTAGCCTACCCACTTCAGCGCGTATGCAGCACTACGGGATTGGTGAATCGAGCCGTGCTGCACTGCAGCGAAGACGGTACCTTACTTCGCATTGAAGAGCGACTCGGTATTGCCCCAACGGATCCAATAGTTCCGAACAATCCACTGGTATCCATGAACGCCTGGATCGTTAACCAGCAGCTGCTCGACCTGGGTTCAAACGCCTATTGTGGCGAATCGGCAGGTGAATTTGGAATTCCTGACTTAATTCATTACGCACTAAACCAAGGCATTAAACTAAAGGCAACCGATGCGGGGACCACCTGGATTGGACTTACCTATGCCGAGGATCGCGAGGCAGTTTTAGCGTATTTTAACTCCCGCAACTAATACAAATTCTGCCACCTATGGAACGCAGGGACTTCATACGCACCGCTGGGATCGCCGTGGCGGGTTCGGCGCTCCTACCCTCCTTCGCCTACGGCATTACGCCCGTCGGACGCGATCGAATTCGGGTTGGGTTGATCGCCACGGGACTACGCGGTCAAAACCACCTTGAGCTCATGCTTCAGCGCAACGACGTGGAGGTAGTCGCTTTGGCCGACCCCCAAGCCCACATGCTTCAGCAGGCCCTTGCCATGGTTCAAAAGTCCGGTAAAAATGCCCCAAAGGCTTACGGAAACGGCCCACAGGACTTTCGCCGCATGCTGGAAAAGGAACGTCTTGACGCGGTCTTTGTAAGTAGTCCGTGGGAATGGCACCGCGAGCACGGTATCGCGGCCCTCGAAGCCGGCGTGGCCGTGGCCATGGAAGTGGGCGGCGCCCTGAGCATTCAAGAATGCTGGGATTTGGTCGACACGAGCGAGCGAACGGGGGTTCCGCTCATGGCCTTAGAAAACGTGTGCTACCGACGCGACATTATGGCCGTGATGAATATGGTCCGCAAGGGCATGTTCGGCGAACTGGTGCACGGCCAGGGGGGCTACCAGCACGACTTGCGGGGCGTGCTGTTCAACGACGGAACGTCTCCTTATGGAAAAGGCGTGGAATTTGGCGCAGAAAAGGGCTACAGCGAGTCGCAGTGGCGAACCGACCACTACGTGAAGCGCAACGGGGAGCTGTACCCTACCCACGGCTTGGGCCCGGTCGCGTTGATGATGGACGTGAACCGCGGCAACCGTTTGACGCATTTGACCTCCATGTCAAGCAAGGCGCGAGGACTGCACGACTATGTGGAACGGATGGCCGGCGCAGAACACCCCAACGCCAACGTGGCCTTCGCCCAAGGGGATGTCGTGACGACGACCATTGGTTGCGCGAACGGCGAGACCATCGTGCTTACCCACGACACGTCACTTCAGCGCCCGTACAATTTGGGTTTCCGCGTTCAAGGCACCCGTGGCATTTGGCAGGACTTCGGTTGGGGCGGACTCGATCAAGGCCACATCTACTTTGAAGATTCCATGAAGCACAGCCACCGATGGGCGAACACCAAAGAACTTTTGGAGGCCAACGACCATCCGCTTTGGGCCGCGAACGCCGCGGCCGCGGCAGGAGCCGGCCACGGAGGCATGGACTACTTCGTGGACAACGCGTTCATTGAATGCCTTAAGCTCAAGGAACCCTTCCCGATGGACGTGTACGACTTGGCGACCTGGTATGCCATTACGCCGTTGTCTGAGAAGTCGATCGCAGAAGGCTCCGCTCCGCAGGCAATTCCTGATTTTACGCGCGGAACCTGGGCAAATCGCCTGCCGATTTTTGGTCTGCATGACCGGTATTAATTGGGTAGAATGGGGGCTTTCCGAGCCGATTCAATTGGAACCGGTGAAGGGCGGCCTGATCAATACCAGCCTTCGGGTAGAATGGGCATCGGGCGAAGTGCGGTTTGTTCAGCGCGTTAACACGAATGTATTTCTTGACCTAGAGGCGATTGAAACCAATCTGCATCTAGCCCAGAATCACCCTATTCGGGACCTGGCCGTGCTTCCCTTTCGCCGCAGCGACGGCCGTATACACAGCGCAGCGGGCTGGCGCATTTTTCCTTGGGTAACCGAAAGCAGGTCGATGCCTCAAAACGTACGTGAACTGGGAGGCTTCTGGGGCACCTTTGATACCGTACTGAATTCGGCATCTACGGACTGGATGACGGTACTCCCCCATTTTCACAGTGCGCAAATGCGCTGGACCCAATGGCGCGCGGTGCGTGAACGCGTGCCCACTAACTTGCTGCCTTGGCGAGCGTCGCTGGAAGCATTAGCGCCCTCCATGCTTGAACTCGAAGCACAGCTTCCAAGTGCGGTTCAGCACCATGACGCTAAGCACAGTAATGTTCTGTATTCCAACCACAGACTTAAAGCCATCGACCTCGATACCCTACAGGTTGGTTACCTTGGCAGCGATTTCGCCGACTTGGTGCGCAGTACCGCCGCCGTTCGAGCAGAAGACGATTCTGACGAAAATTCGGCTAACCCTGACGCCTTCGAATCTGTTTGGGAAGGTTACTCGTCGGAATTTAAGTCCGCTAAGAAGCACGCTTCAATGGTTCGGAAAATGCCCGGATACCTCACTTGGGTTCAAGCGCTGCGCTTTGCTACAGACGCCGCTTCAGGGGATCGTTACTACCGCACGACGTTTGAAGGCCAAAATTGGCAACGTGCTCAAAATCAGCTATCGCTCGCTAAAAGTCTGATTTTTATCAGCTAAATCTCCCTTTTTTGGTGATTTTAATCATAGGGTGACTGTGGTCACCAGGGAAACCTTTGGTATACCAAAAAAGGAAGACCATGAACCGATCACTAGCGATTTTAGCCATTGGATTATTTAGCTCCATGGCATTTGCCCAAGTAAGTGCCAAGATGAGCATCAATGGCACGAGCAACCTGCACGACTGGCAAAGCCTCGTTACCAAATCCAGCGTAAAAATGGATTTAGAGCGAACCGGCACCAACGTGACCGACGTGCGGTCGATTCGCGTGACAGTTCCCGTGAAAGGTATCGACAGCGAACACGACGTGATGGATACCAAGACCTATGAGGCATTTGAGTCGGCTAAATTCCCGGATATCACGTTTTCATCGACCGACGTACGCTTGAATTCGGGCACTGCGGTAATGACCGGTACACTCAGCATGCATGGCAAAAGCCAACCGGCCGTCCTAAAGGCGACTTACAAGGTAGCTGAAGGGGCTTTTCTGCTCAACGGAAGCCATACCATTGACATGACCGCGTTTGGCATGACTCCTCCCACTGCCGTGATGGGAACCATCAAAGTCGGCAAGACCGTTTCCGTTAAATATGAAGTCTCGTACCCTCTATAATTCACTAGCAGTCCTAAACTTAACCAACCTCCCTATGAAAACTCTTTTATTTTGGACCACGGCAGCGATTAGCCTACAGATGGCGGCGCAGCAACCAGAAATTCAGTACTTCCGCTACCGTGACCAGCGGGGCGTGAATGTATTTGAACCCACAAAAAAGAACGACGTCCGGTTTGACGGGGTTAACGTGCGCATTGGCGGCAACTTTGCCCAGCAGTTCCAGGCGATGACCCACAGCAACGGTTGGGCAAGCGACCAGTCCATTCCTGCACTGTACAAAGTGACGCCTGGATTTAACAACGCTACGGCCAACTTGAATTTTGATGTTCAGCTCGAAGACGGTATTCGTGTAGCGCTTGAGAACTACATGTCTGCGCGCCACCACAATGAATTCTGGGTTAAAGGCGGCTATATTCAAATGGACAAGCTACCCTTCTTGGGCAATCCTGATTGGTACACTAACCACTTCACTACCCGTATTGGCCACTTCCAACCGAACTACGGCGACATGCAGTTCCGCCGCAGCGACAACGGTAACGCTATGTACAATCCGTTCATTGAAAACAGCTTAATGGATGCGTTCACCACCGAGATTGGCGGTGACCTGCGCTACGAACGCGGTCCGCTCTTTGCCGTCGTTGGTATGACCGCGGGCTTGATTTCTGGCGACATTGCCGACAAGGGCTATGTGAAGGCCTCTGGAGCCAGTGACTCTATTCAATTGAAGAAGAGCCCTTCGGTTTTGGCCAAGATTGGGTACGACGAACGCGTCTCTGACGAGGTGCGCGTGCGCTTGACTGCAAGTATCTACCACAATGCCTTAACGAGCCGAAACACGCTTTATGCTGGCGACCGCGCAGGTTCACGCTACTACATGATGCTTGAACCCGCAATGAACGGTACGGCTGCGTCCACTGCGACTACGAACTTTACTTCGGGCCGCATCAACCCAGGCTTTACCAACCAAGTTACCGCGGTGATGATCAATCCGTTCGTAGAACTGGGCGAATTGGAACTCTTCGGCATGATTGAATTCGCCCAAGGTGCAAGCACTGGCGACCTGATGAACGTAGACGGCGTATCTACTTTTGAACGCCGCGCAGTGAGTCAGTACATGGCCGAAGCACTCTACCGATTTGCAAACGATCAATTCTACGTTGGCGGACGCTACAACACGGCCTCTGGTCAGTTTTACACACAGAAAAACTACGCGGCCGACGCTAGCCTTGGCGACCAGCGCGTAAATCGTTTTGAATTCGGAGGCGGTTGGTTTATGACCAAAAACCTCTTGATCAAAGCTGCCTACATCAACCAGAACTACCAAGGTTTTGACCTAAAGACGGCCGGACTTTTGAGCGACGTGCGCAACCAAGGCGCGTTCAACGGGGTAATGCTTGAAGCTGTGGTAGGTTTCTAACCTAGCCCCCCTTCATTTGAGTACCGCCAGGCCCTAAGGTCTGGCGGTCTTATTTACTTCGCAACCGGTTCAAATGGGAGGTTGAACTGTACGCGGAGTTCGTCTGAAACTGCGACGGCTCCGGCCATCTTGCGTGGAGGAACCAAATTAAACTCCGAAAAAGTCAAGGGAACCACCCCACTCAGGACCAAGGCACGATCGGTCAAAGTGTACCGAAATGGAACGCGGTACGAGCGGCGCTGGCCAGCAAGTACGACGTGTAGCTTGCAGTATCCGTCCCGTTTAATTCGCGGAAGTCGTTGAAATTCAATGGACTCAAGTTCGAATTGTATTTCAGGGAATCGCTCAACACGTAATGTTAGGCAGACATCGCGGTTCAGCATGGGGTTCCCGCACGACAGCTCACGCACCGCGATCCGCATCGGTGGGCCTTGAAAGAGAACTAACGTTCCGTTTCGGTCTGCATAAAGTGGCCCATTGAGCAAGATGTTAGTGGCATCGCATCGAAAATCAGCAATGTTGCTCGAGCCAAAGACGTGTACGGAAGCGGAGTTCGCAAGTACAAAATCAGGTACGTGCTGGGCCGAAACCGCGTCGCAGAGGCAAAGCGAGGTGAGCAACAGCGCCTTTTGTACCGCAGAAATCATCTGTTAAAAATACCCGTGGTTAGCGCTTTTTCGGTAGGTTTGGACTATGAAGATTGATGTCCCCGTTAACGTTTGTCCGCGCGAGCAATTAGCTCGTGAACACCAACTGCTTTTGAACGAAGCTTTTGCGGCCTTAGACCGTGCCTATGCACCTTATTCGCACTTTCGCGTTGCGGCCGCCGTACGGTTGGCATCTGGGGAAATTATTATTGGTACGAATCAAGAAAATGCTTCCTACCCCATTGGAATCTGCGCGGAACGCGTGGCGTTGAGCACCGCAAACAGCGTAGTGTATGACGCTCAAATCCAATCTATGGCGGTTGTCTACCGGCCTTCAGCCGGCCCAGGAAAAGTGCCGCTTGCCCCCTGTGGAATGTGCCGTCAAGCCCTTTTAGAACAGCATGTACGCCAGGGAAATTCGTTTGAACTCTTGATGGCAGCTGAGCATGGCGACGTCTGGCACGTTTTAGACGCCAGCAGCCTATTGCCGCTCGCCTTCACCCCTTCCAACCTCGAGTGATGCTTCCCGATTTCGGACCTAGCATTTTTTCGGAAATGACGGCGTTGGCCCAAGAGTATGGCGCGATCAATTTAGCCCAGGGTTTTCCGGAATTCGGCCCTGACCCTGCACTACTGAACGCTTTTCACGACGCCCTTCGCTTGGAATCGGCCCAGTACGCACCGATGCCGGGGTTACGTTCACTCAGGGTGGCCATTGCCGCAGACCAAGAGCGACGTCATCTGTTGGCCTACGACCCAGAGAACGAAATTACCGTGGTCCCGGGAGCGACTTTAGGGATTTTTTCAGCACTCCAAGCACTTGCAGGGCCTGGCGACGAGGTGATCCTGCTCGAACCTGCGTACGACGCCTACCGACCTGGAGTCCTCGCTGCGGGGGCCCAACCCGTTGCTGTCCCGCTGGAATTCGCCCCTCACGGCTTCACGGTCAATTGGGACCGCTTAGCCAAAGCCATTAGCCCACGTACCAAAGCGGTGTTGGTGAACACACCCCACAACCCTACCGGCATGATGTGGTCCCGCGGGGACTGGAAGCGTTTGGCAGCCCTGCTTCCCGATAACGTCCTCGTGCTGAGTGACGAAGTGTACGAGGCAATGGTATTGGACGGCCAGTCCATGGAAAGCGCACACCACGTGCCGGAGCTGCGCGAGCGGAGCCTTCGGTTTTTAAGCTTCGGCAAAACCTACCACGTCACCGGCTGGAAGCTGGGCGTTGTCCTCGGTTCCGCCAACTTGTCGCGTGCCGTGCGCAACATCTACCAGTTTGCGGCCTTTTCGGCCTCTACCCCCACGCAGCACGCCGTTCAGCGTTTTTTAGTAGCCCAACCGGACTATGCTAAAGGCCTGCCGGAGTTTTTTAAGCGCAAGCGCGAGGTGCTCGCGGCGAGCTTGGCCAAGACCGGGTTCCGCCCTATTCCCACCCATGGAAGCTATTTTATGCTCGTGGACTATTCTGAAGTCAGCCAAAAAAGCGACCGAGCACTGGCCCATCAGCTCACCGCCGAAGCGGGAGTGGCCACCGTACCGCTCAGTCCGTTTTTTATGGGAACCCCACCCGAATACCGGCTACTTCGCCTGTGCTTTGCTAAAGAAGACGCCACCCTTCGTGACGCGGGTCACCGACTCGCCGCCTGGCGTCCGTCGTACCTTTAGGGCATGACTCGGCCGCGAATTTTCAGCATTGAAGGCATGCACTGCGGAAGCTGTGTGGCCCGCATCACCAACACCGTAAAGGCCCATTCCGCAGTCCAGACCGTGACCGTGGATTTGGCAGCCCAGCAGATGGAGGTGCGTGCCGACCCCAACTTCAGTGATGCCGAAATCGAAGCCCTGGTAGCCACCGCGGGCGACTACCACGCCAAATCAAAATCAAGTTCACAGATTGACCAACAGACCATTAGCGATGAACCCAAGCGTTTTTGGGCGACCTACAAACCCTTGTTCATTTTGGTCGCTTTACTTGCCGTTGTTCCGGCTGTGGCCTTGGGGAATGAAGTCAGCGTGCACGAATGGATGCGGTGGTTTATGGCCGGGTTCTTCCTTAGCTTCAGCTTTTTCAAACTCCTTGACGTTCGAGCTTTTGCCAACTCCTACCAGATGTACGATTGGATCGCAATGGTGCTTCCCGCTTGGGGCCTTGCGTATCCATTCTTAGAATTGACTTTGGGTTTAGCGTATGCCGCAGACTGGAACCCTGAGTTAATTCATAGCATCACCCTGGTCTTGATGCTGGTTAGTGCAGGTGGCGTAATCCAAAGTAACCTTCAGAAAAAAGCCATACGCTGCGCGTGCCTCGGAACGGTGTTTAACCTTCCGATGAGCACCGTTACCGTGGTCGAAGACCTGAGCATGGCAGCGATGGCTGCATGGATGCTCGCGGGGCATTAGTTGCTACTTGTTAATCGTCCTTGCGCGATTTCGTCGACGACTGCCGGATCGAGCAACGTAGTGGTATCACCTAAATTGCCTAGGTCGCCCTCGGCAATTTTTCGAAGTATTCGCCGCATGATTTTACCCGAACGCGTTTTGGGTAACCCGCTTGCAAACTGAATTAGGTCCGGTTTGGCAATAGGTCCAATAACGCGACTCACCGTGGCGAGAATGTCTTGGCGAGTCAAGTTTTCGTCGTCATGGTAGCCCTGGTACACCACAAAAGCGTAAATGCCTTGACCCTTGATGTCGTGCGGAAACCCGACCACCGCTGACTCTACAACTCCGGCGTGCATGTTGAGGGCATTTTCTACCTCCGCAGTACCAATCCGGTGTCCGCTCACATTTAGGACGTCGTCCACCCGTCCCGTGATGCGGTAGTGTCCGTCTTCGTCGCGCAAGCAACCGTCCCCAGTGAAGTAAAGCCCCGGGTAGGTACTGAAGTAGGTCTGACGGCAGCGCTCGTGGTCACCATAGGTTGTTCGCAGCATTCCCGGCCACGGCTTGCGAATGCATAGGTTGCCGCTGACGCCGTTACCGTGAATTTCAGCGCCATGCTCGTTCACGAGTATCGGCTCGACCCCTGGCATCGGCAGTGTCGCAAACGTGGCCTTAGCCGGGGTAACTCCCGCGAGGTTCGTAATCATCATCCCGCCCGTTTCGGTCTGCCACCACGTGTCAATGATGGGGCAACGCTCTTGGCCAATGTTCGTATTGTACCAATTCCAGGCTTCCTGGTTGATGGGCTCGCCAACCGTACCCAGGACGTTGAGGCTTGATAAATCTTTGCCTTTCAGCGGATCTAGGCCATATCCCATTAGGCTGCGAATGGCCGTAGGCGCCGTGTACAAAATATCGACTTGGTGGCGGCCTACGATGTCCCACATTCGTCCGGCGTCCGGCCAAGTTGGAATTCCTTCAAACATGAGCGTGGTAGCTCCAGCGCTTAACGGTCCGTAAATAAGGTAACTATGCCCCGTGATCCAACCGATGTCCGCCGTACAAAAATGCACTTGACCGGGCTGGTACTGGAACGCGTTGACAAAGGTGTACGTCGTCCAAACCATATACCCCGCGCAGGTATGAACCACCCCTTTGGGTTTGCCCGTGGATCCGCTGGTGTACAGAATGAACAGCATGTCCTCGGCGTCCATCGCCTCGGCGTCCACAAACGGATTGCCCATCGATTCGACGCGTTTGATTTCGTCTTCCCACCACAAATCCCGGCCTTTAATCATCGAAACCGGCGTGCGGGTATGGGTACAAACGATGACTTTTTCAACCGACGGACAGGCCATCAGGGCATCGTCGACGACCGGCTTGAGCGGAATCACTTTGGCACCGCGGTACGCCCCGTCGCAGGTCACCACAATTTTAGCTTTGGCGTCGTTAATTCGGTCGGCGATCGACTGCGCACTAAAACCACCAAAAACTACCGAGTGCACCGCTCCGATGCGGGCGCAAGCCAGAACGGCAATGGCCAATTCCGGAATCATCCCCATGTACAAGCACACTCGATCGCCCTTCTGAATGCCGTTGTTTTTAAGCACTTGGGCAAACTGCATGACGTTAAAATGCAGCTCACGGTACGTCAGCACACGAGCGTCATCTTTGGGGTCATTGGGTTCAAAAATCAAGGCCGGTTGATCACCTCGAGTGTCGAGGTGCCGATCCAAGCAATTCTCGGTAATGTTCAACTGCGCCCCCGAAAACCAGCGAACCGAAGGCTCCTCAAAATTCCATTCCAGGACGGAATTCCATTTGCGCTTCCAATGGAAATGCTGCGCGACCTCAGCCCAAAAGACCTCAGGGTGGTTGCTAGCCTGAGCCCATGCCTCCCGATAGGCCTTCTCAGACGTCAGTTGGTAGGGCCATGAGGGCTTTTTCGTCACTTTTTGCTGCGTTTAATGGTGAATCCGTAGTTAAGTGACTTCGTTTCGTTGGCGGCTAAGGTGACCGTCCACGTTAAAATTCCGGTCTCCTCGTTTCGCTTTGCGCCGGCCCAGTCCGTGTCAATCACTTGAATTTCGCTGGAGCGAGAAACGGGGCTGCGGTCTTCAACGGTGATCGTAATGGGTTCCGCACGCGGATTGACGAGTTGAATGGAGCAGCTGTGGCGCTCGAGTCGGCTCGCAAGCTTTCGCTCAGAGACCACTTTGGTGTCAAACGTCGCACGCACGCGCTGATCCTCCCCAAGGGCCACGTCGAGGGTGTCGGTATCGCGGCTGCTCGGAACGTCGTCTTCATTCACGAGCTGGCCGCGGTAGTAGGTTTGGCAGGGCGCAGCGAGCGCCGATTGCTTACCCCATTCCGAAAACTCTGCGAGGGCAAACACGGACTCCTGTAGGCGCGGAGCGCTGTAGAACGTGAGGTTGGCTATGAGCTTCGTTGCGTTTAAAACCACCCGCTCGTCCACGTTCGCACGAAGCGTTAACGGTTCGCTCAGCGGGAATTCCATTGCAACGCCTTCATCTACAGCGGATTTTGATCTTTTCACATCGTCGTTGGCAAACGAACGAATCTGCTTTGCATTGCTTGAGATCGCTGCACTGTCCAATTCATTTTCAACTACCATCGGTTGGTAACCTAGTACCCAGGGTTCAAGTTGGGGTTTATCGCGAACGTTTCCCACGTAGCCCGTCACAAGGCGCGCGGGCACGCCGGTCCAATCTCGTCCGGTGCCCTGGTTTAAGTCCGCATTCAGGATCAGCTCTGAAGCACCATCTTCATCCACATGGAGCACGTAGCTGGGCGACCAAAGCACGCTGGGATCCAGCACGAGAAGCTCCAGCTTGGCTCCTCGAGCTCGTGGCTCGAGTTCAAGTTCCAATACCGATTCCTTTTTTGGGTACTTGGCTTCGCGCTTCGCTCGCAACCTTTCGAGTTCTGCGTGCTTGGCTTCAATGCTTGCGATTCGAACTCGAAGGTCGCGTTGGCGGTCCAGAATCTGGGCCAGACGGGAATTCCACACGTCGAGGTTGGCCGACGTTGCCGGGCTCGCAGCCACCGAAGCCGTCAGCAGGTTTTGCTGCGCTACAAGGAGTCCGAGTTGGTGATGGAGCAGCTCCAACGCCTTGGTGGATGAATCCGATTTCGCCTCGAGCCGCTCGAGTTCCGCATCAGGAACCAATCTAGAGAGCACCGACCAAGTGCGCGAACGAACCTGTGTGCCGGTGGCCCAAATCAATTCGCTGCCTTGCTGGGGCGAACCCAATCCATGAATGCGAACCGTTTGTCGCCCGCTCCCTTCAGGCAACGAAACCTGATAGGTCAGCAGCGACGCATGCGGGTAAATTCTTGCCTCCTTCAGCTGAGCCTGGACTGGCGTTTGGGCCGACGCGCCAATCTCTATTAGGCAAAGGGCCAAAGCCCCAACGATTCGCTTTTTCATACCTCCAATTTACTTAGGTTTGCAGGAGCATGTACAAAATCCTCGCCGTGTTTGCCGCTGCCGCCATCTGGATTGGGTTTTCGGCTGCGGACCACCCCATTCATTTGGCTTCCCACGAACTGACGGCAAGCGATCGTCGCACCGATTGGGTTATTAAAGTGTTTACCGACGACCTTGAAGCAGCCATAGCCCAGGCCAACCCAGGCGTCAAGGTGCGATTAGAGCGTGCAGAGGACCAAAAACTGATTTTAGCTTATGTGGAGCGTCGCCTTGAGGTGATGCGGGGGCGAAAGCAGCTCAACCTCGTTTTTGACCGGATCACCTACCAGCCGGACGCGGTCGAAATCAGGCTCCACGTGGCTTCTGGCCTTCCGCTTACGGTGACCGACCGGTTGCTGCACGAGCAGTTCGACGACCAGCGCAACGTTTACTTCGTGCGCGGACCCCACGGACGCCTCGATGCCCTGAGTACGCCGGGTAAACCCCAAATCCAACTCCGCTACGCCAAATGACCGTTCCTGTTTTTGCCGAACTCGGCTTTTTTCACATCCTCGACCTCAAAGCATGGGACCATTTGCTGTTTGTGGCTGCATTGGTGGCCCCCTTTGCCCCAAAAGACGCTCGATCTTGGCTCGGAGCGCTCACGGCGTTTGCCGTGGGCCATACCGCCGCAATGGCCAGCCAAGTCGCCCTTAAGCTTCCTTTACCGGAACGTGCGGTAGAGGGTGCTGTACTCGCCACCCTCGTGTTTACCGCCGCCCGAGTGGTTTGGTTTAAAGGCTCCATTCGCCCTGCTCGAGGCTGGTGGAGTGCTGAACTTGCCGTAGCCGCCTTGTTTGGCGTCGTGCACGGCCTTGCGTTTGCAAAAGATCTCGCCCCGCTCCTGCCGAGCGACGCCGGTGCTCTTTGGGCTTCATGGGGTTGGTTTGCCTTGGGTATTGAACTCGGGCAATTGACGGTGGTTGCGGGGGTTTTTGTGCTCCGCGCAACTTCTTCGGCGCGCCACTTCAGTCCCAAGGATTTTGCACTAGCCCTAAGCGCGCTATGCCTCGGTATTTCGCTACATTTGGCCTCGCAATGGTTTTTAGTATGAAAAACACCTCCATCATTTTGGCCTTCGGCCTACTTTCGGTCTCTGTTTCACTGAGTGCACAGCACGTGCCAGCCGACCGGCTGTCTCACAGCAAGTTCCGACAGTTAGACGATGAGCTACCGACGCCCAACAGCTACCGAAATGCTGCGGGCGCACCGGGCCACGCATACTACCAAAACCGCGCGGACTACGACATTGAGCTTAGCCTCGACGAGAAAACCCATGTGCTCACAGGCAGCGAGTGGATTACCTACCGCAACAACAGCCCTGACGCGCTTTCGTACATCTGGGTACAGCTCGACCAAAACATGATGAAGCCGGGCTCGATGACGGATTTGAGCAAAAAGGGCTCCATCCCTTCGTCGATCACGCCCGAGCAGATCAGCGAGCAGTACGTCGATAAATACCAAGGTGGTTTTGCCGTTACCGAGGTGAAGTCGGCCACCGGGGCAAAGCTTCCCCACGTGATCAACAATACCATGATGCGCGTAGACCTTCCGGCCGTCCTTGCGCCGGGGCAAAGCGTGAAGTTTTACATCGCCTGGAGCTACCTGGTGAACGACCGCATGAAGGTCGGCGGCCGCAGCGGCTACGAGCATTTTGACGAAGAGGGCAACACGCTGTACACCATTGCGCAGTTTTTTCCGCGTATGGCCGTCTACGGCGACAACGTGGGGTGGCAGCACAAGCAATTCCTCGGCCAAGGCGAATTCACCCTGCCGTTTGGCGACTACAAAGTGGCCATTACGGTACCGAGCGACCACCTCGTAGCCGCAACCGGAACCCTCACCAACGAAAGCAGCGTGCTGACGGCCGCACAGCGCCAGCGCTTGGCAGAGGCCCGAAAAACCACCGACAAACCGGTGATCATCGCTACGGAGGCCGAAGCCCGCGAACGCGAAAAAACAAAGGCCACGTCTACCAAAACATGGGTATTTACCGCGAAAAATGTGCGCGACTTTGCCTTTGCCACGAGCCGCAAGTTCATTTGGGATGCCATGGCCGTGAAGGTGGGCAACCGCACCACGTTGGCCGAGTCTTTTTACCCCAAAGAGGGCAACCCCCTTTGGGAACAGTTTTCTACCCGTGCCGTAGCCCAGACCATTGAAACCTATTCGAAGTACACGGTGGACTACCCCTATGAGCGTGCTATATCGGTGCATACCGAAGACATTGGTATGGAGTACCCCATGATTTGCTTCAACGGCGGACGTCCAGATGCCGACGGTACGTATTCCGAAGCCACTAAGCTGGGCATGATCAGTGTAATCATTCACGAGGTAGGCCACAACTTCTTCCCCATGATCATCAACAGCGACGAACGCCAGTGGACGTGGATGGACGAGGGCCTAAACACCTTTGTTCAGTACCTCACCGAGCAAGAATGGGACGTCAACTACCCTTCTCGCCGCGGACCAGCCTACAAAATCGTTGAATACATGCGCTCTCCGGCCCTGAATCAGGTGCCCATTATGACGAATTCGGAGAGCATTCTCCAGTTTGGCAACAACGCCTACGGCAAACCCGCCACCGCACTCAACATTTTGCGCGAAACGGTGATGGGCCGCGAACTTTTTGACCACGCGTTCAAGACGTACTGCACGCGCTGGGCGTTCAAGCATCCGTCGCCTGCTGACTTTTTTCGCAGCATGGAAGACGCGAGCGGCGTGGACCTCGATTGGTTCTGGCGCGGATGGTTCTACACCACCGAGGCCGTAGACCAGGAACTGAGCAAAGTGCGCATCGCCGCCGTGCCCACCTTGGACCCCAAGGAACTCGAGACCCAGCGCAAGTCCGAAGCCGACGAGGAGTACAAAGCGTTTATCGGTAACCAGCGCAACGAGCTGAGCAACCGTCCGACAAAAGTGGATAAGGACCCGGCCTACCGGGATTTTTATGTCACGGAATACAACCGGCACGCGGTAAGTAAGGCTGACGCCAAGCGCCTCGCCGCCCTAAAGGCTGGACCCAAAGGCTACCTCCACGAAGTAACGGTTAAAAACGTGGGAGGCTTGATCATGCCGGTGGTGGTTCGCTACACGTTCGCCGACGGAACCTCGCACGTGGAGCGTTGGCCCGCGGAAATCTGGATTCAGTCAGAGCAGGAGTTCACCAAAACGGTGTTTTTACCCAAGAAGGCGGTTTCCATCGAGCTGGATCCCTTTAAGGAGCTTGCCGACATTGACCTGTACAACAACAGCTGGGGCGGCGACGTCGAGGTACACCTCGAGGCCCTTCCCAAACCCACGGGAGCCCAGCAGTGGCGAAGCAACCCGATGCGGGAGGCTCGAAACTAAGCCCATGCTGCGGCGTATTTTTGCCGCATGAAGTACCTACTTATGGCGGCTTCGGCCGCCTTTTTTGTGGCCTGCACCAACAAACAGAATTCCGTCGAGACAGAAGATTCTTCTTTACCGGTTGCCAACTCCTACCTGCAGGATTCCTACACCGAAGTACCCCTCGATCAGTACCTGCATATCAAAGACGCTTTAGTTTCGTCGAACCCGAACGAGGCCCAAAAGGCAGCACGTCATTTGGATTCGCTGTGGACCATCTCAAGTCCGGGCGAACAGCTGCTTTCCTCTGCACGTCAAATTGCGGCCACCAACGACCTTGCAGCGCAGCGCGAAGCCTTCTACAGCCTCACCCAGGCGTACCTGGTTTCACTTGAATCCAATCCCGGCGAAGACACCCTGTACGTGCAGTTTTGCCCGATGGCGTTCGATTACGAGGGCGCCACCTGGATCAGCCGCGAATCGAATGTTATGAACCCCTACTTCGGCGACGAAATGCTGAACTGCGGAGTGGTTCGCAAAGCCATGGCACCCTCGCCCAACTGAGTTAAAGTTTTAAACAATCACCCACAGGCCCAAACGGCCGTACTACCTTCGCCGCTGTGGGAAAAATCATTGCTGTTGCGAACCAAAAAGGCGGGGTCGGAAAGACAACTACCGCAGTCAATTTAGCCAGCGCACTGGGCGTGCTCGAACAGCGCGTACTCTTGATCGACGCCGACCCTCAGGCCAACGCAACGTCTGCCTTGGGATACGACCCTACGGAGCCCAAAACAGGGACCTACCATGTTCTGGAGCATACCGCTACGCCGGCTGAAGCCATTGTAGATGGGCGGAATCCCAATTTGAGCCTAATGCCCGCTCACCTTGATTTGGTCGCAGCCGAGCTCGAACTCGTCGACAAGCCACGCCGGGAATACATGCTGCAGTCCGCGCTGAGTGCGGTAAAAGGCGATTACGACTACATTTTGATTGACTGCGCTCCGTCGCTTGGACTCGTAACACTCAATGCCCTCACCGCCGCGGATTCTGTAGTTATTCCCATTCAGTGCGAGTACTTTGCCCTAGAGGGACTTGGCAAGCTTTTGAACACGGTTCGTTCCGTGCAAAACCTTCAGAACCCTGAGCTTCAGATTGAAGGAATGCTGCTCACAATGTACGATTCACGACTCCGTCTGAGCAATCAAGTGGTCGACGAGGTGCGCCAGCACTTTCAGCAGCTCGTGTTTGACACGGTCATTTCGCGCAACGTTCGCTTGAGCGAAGCCCCTTCGTTTGGCGAGCCCATTATGGTGTACGACGCCGCGTCCACCGGAGCCGAGAACTACTTGAATCTTGCGCGTGAACTTTTGGCACGAAATGCGCAGGTAAAAGCCTAAGGCCCATCTCGCCGTAAGTTTGTTTTTATGCCTACTCCCTTTCGCTCCCTGATTTTCGTTCTGACGCTGACGTTTGGCACCGCCTGGACTGCGCTTGCTCAGCCCCTGCTCGCCGACGGCGTGGTCGCGGTGGTCGGCAACGAGCTCATTTTGCAGTCTGACGTTTCCATCATGCGCGAAACACTAAAGCGCGAAGGGCAAGACCGGAGCGAGTGCGAAGTCCTCGAAGAACTGATTTTGGAGAAGCTGCTCATTCACCATGCGGCGATCGACTCGGTGGTGGTTCCGGACGGAGAAATTGACGACAACATTTCGCGCCGAATTGAGCAACTTGTGGCCCAAATCGGCAGCGAGCGCAAGCTTACGGAGTACTACAAAAAGTCGATTATCGAAATCAAAGAAGAGATGCGCCCGCTGATGAAAAACCAGCTCACGGCGCAGCGAATGCAGGGAACAGTCACCGAAAACGTCAAGGTTACCCCCGTTGAGGTGGAGCAAGAAATACGAAAACTTCCGTTGGACTCCCTTCCGCTGATTGGCACCGAAGTCGAGCT
>JACCDQ010621172.1_pt1 | contig 22692 bp, 16 predicted proteins | sample 7446031 | NCBI WGS metagenome assembly JACCDQ01 (sample SAMN15323442, study PRJNA562643) | freshwater metagenome | isolation source: river surface water | place: USA:Blue River Watershed | collected 2017-08-17 | reverse complement strand
TAACCCTTGGCTTCGCGGCGCTGCTCCTCGAGCTCTTCATTTAAGTTCTTCTTAGTAACCGCCGCTTCGGTTTCGGCGTCTAGCACGAGGCGCTTAGCCTGCTCTTCGGAAGTAGAAAGAATGAGTGCAGCCTTTGCTCCGACACCGGCGTAACTCGGTTCGCCGACTTCCTCGAGTTCCTTTTCAGCTGCGATCATGCGGTTTGAGGTCTCACGGAGTTCCGCCGCCAATTGGGCGTTTTGGCCGCTGAGTTGAAGCAGCTCGCGACGCAGGTCGCGCAGGGCGTCGTCGACCAGTTCTCGGTCGTAACCCCTCATTACCAAAGGGAATTCGGTCTCTTCACCGCTCAAAACTTGGCTCCTAGCCACTTGGGTAGACTTATCCACAGGCATTTTCGCCCGTCCCAAGTTTAGCCTGATTGGATTTTGCATGCGCTTCGTAATTGCTGCAGTGCTCTTCGTCCTGTCATCCACGCTTATTTTGCTCGGTCTGGCCGAGCGCACTGTTTTAGCGCCACCTAGCCAGTATTCGGCCTCAATCACGCTGACCCAGAAGGCTCCCTATGTAGTTGTGCCGAATTCGGTGCTGACCATGCATCCGGGTGTACCCAAGATCACTGCCAAGAACGAAGGTCCAGCATTCGTAGCAACCGGTCGCGAATCTGACATCGTCGCCTTTGTCGGTAAGTCGACCAATCTCTTACTGTCCACTGATAAGAAATCCAAGAAGCTGAGCGAAGTTCTCACCACCGGTGTCGAAGCTTCGGTGACGCCAACCAACTCAGATCTTTGGCGAAGTGAAAATTCTGGCCCGCAGAAGGTTTCGCTCATCACTCCGAATAGTCAGCAAGGAGCTGCCTTGATTGCAGCCGATGGGGTGAGCGCAGCACCGACCAAGATCGAGATTCTTTGGCAGGTTCCAGTTGATTTCACGGTTTCAACTATTTTGATGTGGATCGGTCTGGCTATGTTACTTGCTGCCGCGATACTCACTTTCCTCACCTATCGCAGAATGCGCATCAATCGAGGCCCAAGACGCAAGACGCCGAAAGCTCCAAAGCCTCCGAAATATCGTTACCGCAGCACACTGGTTGCACCTAAGCGTGGGCGTCGTTCGGCTCGCGGTTTTATTGCCATAACTTCAACCGGACTGACTCTTACCTTGCTTACCGGCTGCACACCAGCGACTAGCTTGACCACACCAAGCCCAACTTCGACTGTGGGGCAGGTTGACCAGGTATCGCTGTTGTCGTCGCAGATTAAGCGCATCATTTCTGATGTCGCGATTATCGCTCGCGACGCGGATGCCTCCAACGATAAGCGAATTTTGGTGGAGCGTTTCACCGGACCCGCGCTCCAGGTGAGAGAGATCAACTACCAACTGCGTCTAAAGAACAAGAGAATCGCAAGTCTTCCGGCGATCGTCGGTAAGCCAATCAAATTCAGCCTCCCGGCCGCTACGTCTGTGTGGCCACGTCAGCTAATGGTGGTCACCGATGAAGATGGCGAGGCGGCGTTGCCGCAGCTGCTTGTGCTTCAGCAGGACAGCCCAAGAAGCCGCTATCAGGTTTGGTTTACCTCCCGCCTGATGCCGGGGGCTAAAATCCCTGCTGTGCCGTCTGCGGACATCGGTGCGATTCCGATTGACTCCGGTTCTCTATTCCTAAAAGTCCAGCCGAAAAATATCCCGACCACTTTTGGCGATGTACTTAATAACGGAGCTGCCAGCTTAAGCGCGCCGCTATTCGATCTAGACAATGAGTTTTTCAAACAGGTGAGCAAGGCCCAGAAGGACCAGGCCATCCAGCTCAATAAAGCAAACATCACATTTACCCACAAGCTTGGGGATAGCAATGTGGTTTCACTTGCTACCAGCAATGGTGGAGCCCTGGTAGCTGTCTATCAAACCGATGTTTACACAATCAAGCCAAAGCGAGCCAACAGTGCAGTGGGTGTCAGTGGTCAGGAAGCCATTTTGCTCGGCGCGAATGGCTCAACCAGGGGAGTGCAGTCGACCTACGGCGACATGCTCTTTTTCTACGTGCCGCCGGTAGACGACAAGTCGAAGATCAAATTGATTGGCGCCACTCAGGGGCTAGTCAGCGTGCGGAGTTTGTAATGGCAGAAGATCTAAACGCAAGACTTCGCGGAGCCATGGACCTTTCTGCTCTCAATAAAAAAGATGAAGCGCCAGCGGCTGCGACTCCTTCAATTTCTCTTGAACTGCCTTCGTTGATTGCCGATGTCACCGAAGCAAATCTTCGCACCTACCTAGAACTCTCGACTCGAGTGCCGTTGGTAATCGACTTCTACTCGGCGCAGGACGACAGTGTCGCGCTGAGTGAAAAATTGAGCAAGCTTGTTGAAGAAGCTAACGGAGCATTTTTGCTCGGTCGAATCGACATAGAAGCACACAAGCGAGTAGCCGAGGCGTTCTCGGTGCAGCAGGCCGCCACAGTGATTGCGGTGTTGAAGGGGCAGCCTTTCCCGCTATTCAACGGCAATGTCGAACTAGAGCAGATCACTTCACTCATCAATAAGTTGCTTGAGGTCGCAGCGGGCAACGGCGTGACTGACCGCATAAGCATTAACGAATCCGCCGCACCGATTAGCACCGCGCCGAAACTTCCAAAGCATCACCTCGAGGCAGCGGAAGCGCTAAACGCGGGTGAGAATCAAAAGGCTCTAGAGCTGTACCAGCAGATTTTGCGCGAGAGCCCGGCCGACACTCTTGCGGCAGCGGGCCTTGCTCAGACTGAATTACTGATTCGAGTTGAAGGACTTGATTTTGAAAAGGTGTTGGACAACTCACCGCAGAACTTCGAGGAGTTGATGGTATTTGCAGATGCTCTGATTGCCATCGGCGACTTTGCGGTTGGCTTCGACGCACTTCTGACCAACTACCAGGATGTAAGCAAAGAAGAACAGCAGCAGATGAAAGATCGCTTGCTGAAGTATTTCGAAATCGTCGGCAAGAACGAACCAACCGTGGTGTCCGCTCGTGCGCGGCTCACCTCGATGTTGTTCTAGGGCTACTTAGCCGGCTTGAACCAGACCGCCCCCAGCGGTGGAATAGTAATTTTCGCTGAGTGCGGCTGCCCGTGGCTTCCCTCACCGTCGGCAGTGACTTTGCCCATGTTGCCCACACCTGAACCGCCGAATTCTTCTGCGTCGGTGTTTAGGATTTCAACCCAGTCGCCCTTCTTAGGTAATCCAAGAGTCCAGTCGTGATGAGGATGACCGGCAAAGTTGATGGCAACCGCAATTGGGTCGCCCTTGTCATCCCAGCGGACGAAGGTGAGTACGTTGGCATCGCCGGCCCCGCCGTCGATCCAGGTGAATCCGCGGTGGTCGTGATCGAGCTGCCACATCGCCGGGTTCTCTAGGTAAAGACGGTTCAGGGTGCTCACTAGGTGACTGAGCGCCTGGTGTGAAGGCTGCTCGAGAATCCACCACTCGAGTCCGTGTTCTTGGTTCCACTCAGACTGCTGACCGAATTCGCTACCCATAAACAACAGCTGCTTGCCTGGGTGCGACCACATGTAAGCCAGGTAGGCGCGCACGTTAGCCAGCTGTTGCCAGTGGTCACCCGGCATCTTGCTCAGCAGTGAACCCTTGCCGTGTACCACTTCATCGTGGCTAATCGGCAATATGAATTTCTCGTCGTACGCGTAAAGCATCGAGAAAGTTAGTTCACCGTGGTGGTACTTGCGGTATGCGGGATCTTTTTCGATGTAACGGAGGGTGTCGTTCATCCAACCCATGTTCCACTTGAATCCGTAACCGAGTCCGCCGCCATCGGTTGGCGAACTTACGCCACCCCAGCTGGTCGACTCTTCGGCAATCATCATGATGCCCGGATTGCGACGATAGGCAGTCGCGTTGGTCTCCTGCATGAATGCAATCGCATCGAGGTTTTCCCGACCACCGTGGACGTTCGGCAGCCAGTTGTCGCCCTCACGCGAATAGTCGAGGTAGAGCATGGATGCGACGGCGTCCACGCGCAAACCATCGAAGTGGAATTCTTCCAGCCAGTAAAGCGCGTTGGCTACCAAGAAGTTCTTGACCTCGGTGCGGCCGAAATCAAAAATGTATGTACCCCAGTCAGGGTGTTCGCCTCTGCGCGGGTCTGCGTGTTCGTAAAGCGGCTCGCCATCGAAGCGAGCAAGCGCCCAGTCATCCTTAGGGAAGTGCGCTGGCACCCAGTCCATGATGACGCCGATTTCAGCTTTGTGTAGTTGTTCGATCAGATACTTCAAATCGTCTGGTGTGCCGAAGCGCGAAGTCGGTGCGTAATATCCGGTGACCTGGTAACCCCATGATGGAGCAAAGGGGTGCTCTGCTACCGGCATGAATTCGACGTGAGTGAAGCCAAGCTCCTTCACGTAGGGAATCAGTTCATCGGCAAGAGTTCGATAGGTAAGTCCCTTGCGCCAAGAACCCACATGCAGTTCATAAATGGACATTGGAGATTTGAGGGCGTCGCGCTTGGTGCGTGCCTTTATCCACTTGTCGTCGTCCCACTTGTGCTTCGACTCGGTTACGATCGAGGCGGTTGCCGGCGGGGTCTCGGTCTGACGGGCTAGCGGATCGATTTTGGTGACCCACTGGCCCCACTTGCTCAAGATCTCATACTTGTACTTGGTGCCCGCGCCGATTCCAGGAATGTACAGTTCCCAAACGCCAGTTCCACCCATTACTCGCATGCTGTGGCTGATGCCATTCCAGTTGTTGAATTCGCCAACCACACGCACCGCCTGAGCGTTTGGCGCCCATACCGCGAAACTGGTGCCAAGTGAGCTTCCAAGCGAGCGCACCTGAGAGCCGAGCACCTTCCAGAGTTCCTCGTGGCGACCCTCGCCGATCAGGTGCAGGTCGAGTTCCCCGAGGGTTGGCAGGTAGTGATATGGGTCGTCCACGCGCCAGTCGGTGCCGTCTTCGTAGCTGGCAACAATTCGATAGTCGGGAAGTTTCTTTGTCTTTACCAGGCCCTGCCAGATGCCGTTTTCTAGGTGCTCCAATTCGAACTCAATGCCCCCATCGAGTTCGGCAATCACCTTTGTAGCCATCGGCTTTAGCGTGCGCACTATCCAAGAATCACCATGCGGATGTGCCCCAAGAACAGAGTGCGGATTGTGGTGACTACCGGTCGAAACTTTTCGAAGAGTATCGACATCGATTTCAGGTAGCGGAAGCTCCACTTTTTTTCCGAATGCCATTTCGTCCTACTTAATCTTGGTGACTTTGAAGATGTGGCCAGGTACATCGCGCGGATCTATACGCACGAAGTTGTGTGCAGTCCAATCGTATTTTTTCTTAGTTAGCAGATCTACGACTTCAAATTCATCCGCGTGAATACCCGCGCGACCGACGTCAAGGTGCACTGTCGTTTCGCGAATCGCGTGTGGATCGGTGTTGACCACGACAATCATGGTCTCGGCTTTTCCGTCGGCAGTGTGCTCTGCGTCAAGATGCTTGGTGAAAACCAAAATTGCAGAATCATCGCTGTAATGAATTTCTAGATTCCGAAGTTGGCGAATCGCTGCGTTTTCATTGCGAATATCGTTTAGTTGAGTGATGAAAGGCGCGATGGATCTGCCGCTCTTTTCGGCACCCTTCCAGTCGCGCGGTTTGTACTCGTATTTTTCACTATCGATGTGTTCCTCGGCACCCGGACGAGCAACCGCCTCCACGAGTTCGTAGCCCGCGTACATTCCCCAGCTGGCGCCAGCCATCGCTGCTATGAGCGCCCGGATCTTGTGGCCGGCCGGGCCACCGAACTGCAGGTACTCGGTCAAGATGTCTGGTGTGCTGACCCAGAGATTCGGGCGGAAGAAATCAGCGGTCTCGTGAGCTAATTCGTTTAGATAAGCCTCGAGTTCGGCCTTGCTATTGCGCCAGGTGTAATAGGTGTAGCTCTGCTGGAAACCGGCTTTTCCGAGCTGGTGCATCATTGCCGGACGGGTGAAAGCTTCGGCCAGGAAAATCACGTCCGGGAATTCAGCATTTATCTCGCCGATTAGCCACTCCCAGAAGTTCACCGGCTTGGTGTGCGGATTGTCCACGCGGAAGACTCGAACTCCAAGCGAGATCCAGTGTTTGACCACCCGCAGAACTTCTAGGTAGATGCCATCTCGGTCGTTGTCGAAGTTGATCGGGTAGATGTCCTGGTACTTCTTGGGTGGGTTCTCGGCATAGGCGATTGAACCATCCGCGCGAGTGGTGAACCACTCCGGGTTGCTCTTTACCCATGGGTGATCTGGAGAAGCCTGAAGTGCGAGATCGAGCGCAATTTCTAGCCCGAGTTCTTTTGCCTTCTTTACGAAAGCGACGAAGTCCTTTTCGGTGCCAAGGTCGGGGTGGATGGCATCGTGACCGCCGGCTTCACTTCCGATTGCCCAAGGCGAACCTGGGTCCTGATCGCCCGCGACGAGAGTGTTGTTTGGCCCCTTGCGGAATGCCTTGCCAATTGGATGAATCGGCGGCATGTAAAGAATTTGAAATCCCATGGCCGCAACGTCTGGAAGGCGTTTTGCCGCTGTGACGAAGTTGCCCGAAGTCCATTTTTTAGTTTTTGAGTCGTAGCTTGCACCCTCGCTGCGAGGGAAGAACTCGTACCAAGCAGCAGCACCTGCAAATTCGCGTTCACATTTAATTGTGAACTCGTCACTCAGAGTGACAATGCTTCGGATTGGCTCGTCAGTGATCAATTTCTTCACTGACACAGTTTCAGCGGCAGCGAATCTCTCAAGAGCAGGCTTCTTTGCATCGCCGAGGATTTCCGCTACCGCTATGAGTTGTCTTGCGTTAGCCGCGCTCCGATCCTTTTCGGCGGCGGCGCGAGTAAACAGTGCCACACCCTCGAGCATCATGAGCTCTTCGTCGACACCAACTTCGAGTTTTACCTGGGCATTGTGATGCCAAGTTTCGTAGTCGTCGCCGAATGCACGAATCGAGAAACTGTAAGTGCCAATTTCGGAAAGTTGGGCGCGCACGTGCCAGCTATCGCTGCCAGGTGCCCCCGAGTGCATTCGGTGAACCGTTGACTTGCCGCTCGGACTTGTGAGTAGCACCTCGGCGCCAAGAGCATCGTGCCCTTCGCGGAACACTATTGCGCTAAACGGAATGACTTCACCCTGGAATGCCTTGGCCGGCCAGCGTCCGCCGTCGACCACAGGCGTTACCTTAGTGATCGGGATTCGTCCGATTGGGGCGTCATGGCGATAGCTAATCTTGCTCACCGAATAAGGCTAACGATGAATTAGGTCGCCGAAATGGCCTTTATCGCTTTGTTAGGCAAGCGTGAACAGCTGAATTGAAGGGCCATCAAGTGTGGTACTGCCGACGACCCTTACCGGCTCTGTGATTGGGCGTTCGAGAGCGCTGTCCCAAACCAGGCTGAATTCACGGCCGGAAAGCTCAACCGGCAGTTTGACCTCTGCCACTTCCTCTGCGCCATTGAAGACAATTAGCACTTCGCTTGATTCGCCGTTTACAGAAGCACTTCTGCCGTATTTGGTCAGAACGCGAGTCTCAGAGCCGTTCCAGTCGTCCTCGCTCATAATCTCACCGACGATGTTGTACCAACGAGCCAGCGCTTGGTCCGGATTTTCTTCCTCGAACGCGGCGAAGACGCTCGGGCGTAGGGCAGGATTGCTTCGGCGCAGATGAATCAAGGCCGACACGGAATCTTCAAAATCTCGCTGGTGGGCGGTGAGCTCCCAGTTGACCCAGCTCATCACGGTGTCTTGGCAGTAGGCGTTGTTATTACCCAGCTGGGTCTTTAGACGTTCGTCTCCGGCGGTGATCATCGGCACCCCCGCAGACAGCAGCAGGGTGGCCATCAGGTTACGGGCAGACTTGCGGCGTTGAGCCATTATTTCGGAATCGGCCTGTTCACCTTCAAAGCCGTGGTTGAAAGAGTAGTTGTTGGTGGTACCGTCGCGGTTACCCTCGCCGTTTGCCTGATTGTGCTTGACGTTGTAGCTCACAAGGTCGTGCAAGGTGAATCCGTCGTGCGCGGTGATGAAGTTGATCGAGCCGAGAGGGCCACTCGGGCCATCGAAAATATCACGCGAACCGGATAGGCGAGTGGCTAATTCGCCGACGCCATTCCAGTGCTGTCCGCTGTTGCGGGCATTGGCAATGTCGGTAAGCCAGAATCTGCGCACGGTGTCGCGGAAGCGGTCGTTCCACTCGCTAAAGCGATCTGGGAAGCCACCGGTCTGCCATCCACCAAGTCCAACATCCCATGGTTCGGCAATCATCTTGGTGCCGGCAAGTGACTCATCTTCCACGATGCGACGAAGCAGAGGGTGGTGCGGGTCAAAGGTGTTCGATTCGTCTCGTGCCAGTGTGGTGGCTAGGTCGAAGCGGAAACCATCGACCTGCATTTCGTTGGCCCAGTAACGAAGCGAGTCAATAACTAGGTCGACCACGTGAGGGTTACCAAAGTTCAGTGAGTTACCGCAGCCGGTGGTGTCGTGGTAGTTTCCGGCGTCATCCTGGCGGTAGTAGTTACTTGAGTCCAGGCCGCGGTAGCTGTAGGTGATTCCGCGGCTGCCACCCTCTGCGGTGTGGTTGTAGACGACGTCGAGAATTACCTCTATACCTGCACGGTGCAGTTCGCGGATGGCCGTTTTTAGTTCGTCCATGATCGCCTGTGGTCCAGCGGTTTGTGCCTGGATGGTGGAGTAGCGGTGATGCGGGGCAAAGTAATTGATGGTGTTGTAGCCCCAGTAGTTATAGAGCCCCATCTTGATTAGGTGCGGTTCAGAGATCAGCTGATGAATGGGCAGCAACTCGACCGAGGTAATTCCGAGCTTCTTTAGATGAGCGATCGTCGACGGGTGCGCCAAGCCGGCATAAGTACCGCGCAGGTCGTCAGGGATATCCGGGTTGTTGCGAGTCAGCCCACGGGCATGCGCCTCATAGATGATGACCTGATCCATCGGGATGTTTGGCTTGGTTACGCCCTGCCAGTCGAACTCATCCGAGACGGCCACGCAGTAGTAGTCGCGGGCGTTGATGCGCTTTACCCCGCGAGCGTAAGGATCGATAAGCACAAGATCTTTATTGAAGCCGTGACGCGGGCCTACCGGACCATCCGCACGCAGTCCATAAGCCATGCCCGGCACGATTTCGGGGGACACCAGAGTCCAAATGTCATTCTCGCCAGGATGAAGGGAAATCTCATTGATGACCTTGCTCGGGTCATCCTGGTCGAGGATTACCAGCCACAAATCGGTTGCCGAGGCCGAATAGACCCGGATAGCGCCGACCCCGTTGTCGAAGCTCACGCCAAGCTTGGCGTTCATCGCGGGGTTAGACATAGGCTCCAGCCTAACCAAACCTCGCAGAATAGGCTTGAACCCATGGCTATCTACCTCGACTACGCGGCAACCGTTCCAATGCCCGCGGAAGTATTGGCGGTATACACCGACGCGCTCGCGGTAGTCGGTAACCCATCTTCGATTCACAGTTTTGGCCAATCCGCGCGCCAGATGGTCGAAGAGGCGCGCGAGGCTATCGCGCTCGCGGTGAATGCAGATCGCAACGAAGTTATTTTCACCTCTGGCGGCACCGAGGCGAGCAACCTGGCAATTAAAGGTTTGTTCTGGGAACGAAACAAGGAAACAGCTTCGCGAAAGAAAATCGTCTCTGCATACACGGAGCACCACGCGGTTATAGACACCATCGAATGGTTAGAAAAGCACGAGGGAGCCGAGGCGGTTTGGGTGCCAGTCGCCCAAGATGGCGAACTTGATTTCGATTGGTATCGCAATTACCTACATAAGCACTCGTCGGAAATCGCACTGGTTACATTTATGTTGGCCAACAATGAAACCGGTGTAATCACGGATGTTGCCAAATTTGCAGCCGAGGCGAGTCGGTTTGAAATTCCTTCGCACTCTGATGCCGTCGCGGCTTTTGGTTACCTGCCGATCGACTTCGCTGAACTTGGTCTTTCCACGTTGGCAGTATCTGCTCACAAGGTGGGCGGCCCGGTTGGTGTTGGAGCACTTTTGGTTTCACGCTCCACCAAGATCACATCCCTGATTCAGGGCGGTGGACAGGAACGCGGTATTCGCTCTGGCACTCTTAACGCTGCCGGCGCTAAGGCATTTGCCTTTGCAGCAGAAACCGCACTTCGCAATATGAATCAGCACAATCAGTACACTCGCAAGTTGATTGAACAAATCAAAGATGGCGTTTTAGTCAATGTGCCGGGTGCTAGATTCTCTCGCGGGGACAAAGACGGGCTCGCGCACAACGCACACTTCACGTTCGAAGGTGCAAAATCTGACAGCTTGCTGTTTCTCCTTGATCAGGCTGGCATCGCTGCATCAGCCGGCTCGGCTTGTCAGGCTGGAGTGGCTCGTCCATCTCACGTCCTGCTTGCCATGGGTAGAAGCGAAGCCGAGGCCAACGGCACATTGAGATTCACTGTAGGCACCGCTACTACCAAGGCGGATGTGGACCGGTTGCTCGAAATATTGCCTGAACTTGTAGTCACTGCGCGCGCTTAAACTTGAACCATGAAGGTTCTTGCGGCAATGTCAGGTGGAGTTGACTCCGCCGTCGCAGCCGCCAGAGCTGTCGAGGCGGGGCACGAAGTCGTCGGAGTTCACCTAGCCCTTAGCCGCATGCCTGGCACTTTGCGTACCGGATCACGCGGTTGCTGCACAATCGAAGACAGCATGGATGCACAGCGTGCCGCCAACAAACTTGGCATTCCTTATTACGTGTGGGACTTCAGTGAGAAATTCAAGGAAGAAGTCGTCGACGATTTCATAGCCGAGTATCAAGCCGGCCGCACCCCGAACCCATGCATGCGTTGCAATGAGCGCATCAAATTTGCCGCATTACTCGAGAAGGCGCTCTCACTCGGCTTCGACGCGGTCTGCACCGGCCACTACGCCACTATTTTGACAGGCGAAGACGGCGAGCTAGAACTCCATCGCTCGAATGCATATGCCAAAGACCAGAGTTATGTGCTCGGTGTGCTCACCGCCGAAGAACTAAAGCACGCATATTTTCCGATTGGAGCAAGCGCATCCAAGGATGACATTCGCAAGGAAGCGGCAGAGCGCGGACTCAGCGTGGCCAATAAGCCAGACAGTTATGACATTTGTTTTATCCCAGAGGGCGACACTCAGGATTGGCTAAACGACAAACTCGGTTCAACCAAGGGTGAGATTGTTGATCGCAGTGGAAATGTTTTAGGCGAGCACCCTGGTTCACACGGTTACACAGTCGGCCAGCGCAAGGGGCTAAATCTTGGCAAGCCGGCAGCCGATGGCAAGCCACGTTTCGTTTTGGAAATTCGACCGATCACCAATCAAGTTGTTGTCGGCCCGCACGATGCGCTTGCGGTAATTGAATTGGCTGGAAGCAGAATGACCTGGTGTGGCTCTGCACCAAAAAACCCAACCGAATGGTTTGCCGCTGAGGTGCAGGTACGCGCTCACGCCGACCCGGTGCCTTGCACTGTGGCCGTGATTGATGGCGAGCTGGTCATGAAACTCAACGAACCACTCATGGGGGTAGCTCCCGGTCAGACCGCGGTGCTCTACGTCGGCACGAGAGTGCTCGGCCAGACCACAATCGACAGAACCGTGAGTGCGGTGCCAATTGACGCGTGATCAGGCCGCGGCTCGCATTCCGGAGTTAGTCGATGAGATCAATAAACACCGACGCGCCTACTACGAGCAAGACAGCGTACTGATTTCGGATGCCGAATACGACGCACTTATGCGAGAGCTCGAGACTCTCGAGGCAGAGCATCCGGAACTAATCACCGGCGATTCACCAACTCAGTCAGTCGGTGGAAGCGCAAGCACAACTTTTTCTCCGGTGCAGCACCTCGACCGAATGTGGTCGCTCGACAACGTCTTTAGCAAAGAAGAACTCCAGGCCTGGGTTGAAAAAACCGGACACGGCCCTTTTCTTTGCGAATTGAAAATTGATGGGCTCGCCATCAACCTTCGTTACGAAAACGGCAAACTAGTCTCTGCCGCAACTCGTGGTGACGGAGTGGTCGGCGAAGACGTCACGGCAAACGTGAAGACCATCAAGGGAATACCGCACCAACTCGAAGGTAAGAATCATCCCGCCGTGGTTGAAATTCGTGGCGAGATTTTTTATGCGGTCGCAGACTTCAATGAACTCAACGCCGGACTAATTGCAGAAGGAAAAGCGCCGTTTGCAAATCCGCGCAACTCAGCATCCGGTTCACTACGTCAAAAGGATTCCAAGGTCACAGCAAGTCGTCCACTGCAAATGCTGGTGCACGGAATTGGTGCCTGGACTGACGCTCCACTCAAGAATCAGAGCGAACTCTATGAGTTGCTCAAGTCTTGGGGACTGCCAACCTCGAGTCGCTATCAGGTTGTTGCAAGCTACGAAGAAATCGCCGCTTATATCGACAACTTCGAAAAGCACCGCCACGACCTAGAACACGAGATCGATGGTGTGGTCATAAAGGTAGATGCCTTGGCGGATCAGCGTGAACTCGGCTTTACGAGCCGCGCACCTCGCTGGGCAATCGCCTATAAATACGCTCCAGAGCAGGTACACACCAAACTTGTCGACATCAGAGTTTCGGTTGGCCGTACTGGCCGAGCCACGCCTTACGCCGTGGTCGAGCCGGTCAAGGTAGCCGGTTCCGTGGTCGAGTTCGCGACGTTACACAACCAAGACGTAGTTAAAGCCAAGGGTGTACTAATCGGCGACACAATCGTGCTGCGCAAAGCCGGCGATGTAATTCCAGAAATTCTCGGCCCTGTGATTGAACTTCGCACCGGCAAAGAGAAGGCATTCGTCATGCCGAAGACTTGCCCAGACTGCAACTCGCCACTCGCTCCGGCAAGCGACGGCGATGTTGATTTGCGTTGCACCAACAACAAGAATTGCCCAGCTCAGCTACGCGAACGAATTGCCTACCTAGGCTCTCGCGGAGTGCTCGACATCGAAGCACTCGGATACGTGGCGGCGGTTGCCCTTACTCAACCGCTCGAACCAAAGGTTGCACCGATTCAAAGCGAAGCGGATTTATTCCACCTAACTCTGGACCAGCTTCTTCCAATCCGTGCAATGGTTCTCGATGCCGACACCGGTTTGCCAAAGCTAGAAGAAAACGGCGAACCAAAGATTGTCGATTTCTTCAAGAAGAAAGACGGCACTCCAGCAGAAGTAGCGCTAAAGCTTCTGCGCAATCTTGAAGAGGCAAAGACCAAGCCGCTTTGGCGTCTGCTAGTTGCACTTTCTATTCGACACGTCGGTCCGGTCGCAGCACGCTCACTCTGCGATCACTTCGGTTCATTCGATGCAATCTTCAGCGCGACCGAGGAAGAGCTAAGCCAGGTGGACGGCGTAGGCGCGACCTTGGCAGCATCAATCACCGAGTGGATCAAGGTCGATTGGCACCGCGACATCATTGAGGCTTGGAAGAAGGACGGCGTTCAGTTGGTTATCCCTGGGCATGCCGGCCCTGGCGCTGCTGCAAAGATCGACGGAATTTTCAGTGGCATGACAATCGTGGCAACCGGCTCTCTCAAAAACTTCACCCGAGAGGGCATCGAAGAGGCAATCATTTCGAATGGCGGCAAAGCATCGGGCTCAGTCTCCAAAAAGACCAGTTTCGTGGTCGCCGGGGAGAATGCCGGCTCGAAGTTAGCCAAGGCCGAGGAATTGGGCGTCGAAGTCATCGACGAAGACGAATTCCAGCGTCGCCTAAACGGCTGAAACACTGCCGAAACAGCCGGTCGGCTAAACTTAGGGGGTATCAACCCCTCATCTCTGAGAGAGTTCAATGTCTGAAATTACCCCTGACCTAGTGCGTCATTTGGCCGGTTTGGCCCGCATTTTGGTGTCCGATGAAGAAGTCGAGCAGTTCACTAAGCAGCTCGGTCTGATTGCCGACTCGGTGGCTACCGTGAGCAAGGCGATCGACGCCGACACTCCGGCCACCAGCCACCCGATTCCGATGGCAAACGTCTTCCGCGAAGACGTGGTCGAGCCTTCATTGACTCAGGCTGAGGCGCTATCTGGCGCTCCAGACAGCTACGACGGCCGCTTCAAGGTCAACGCGATTTTGGACGAGGAGTAGGCGATGTCTGAACTAATTCGCAAGAGCGCTTCAGAGCTCGCCGAACTACTTCGCAGTAAAGAAGTCTCATCGGTTGAAGTAACCAAGGCACACCTAGAGCGCAGCGATGCTGTCGACGGTGCTGTGCACTCATACCTCTATCAGTCACCTGAGGCATCACTCATCGCGGCTGCCGAGAGCGACCGTCAGCGAGCAGCGGGAGAGCAGCTTCACGCACTTGCCGGTCTGCCAATTGCCGTCAAGGACAACTTGGCTACCACCGACGCACCAACCACCGCCGGTTCAAAGATTCTGCAGGGCTGGGTGCCTCCATATGACGCAACTGTCGTTAAGAAACTTCGCGCGGCTGGAATGCCAATTCTTGGTAAGACCAACCTCGACGAATTCGCGATGGGTTCATCAACTGAGTTCTCTGCATACGGACCTTCGAGAAACCCTTGGGACCTCGAGCGTATTCCTGGTGGTTCAGGCGGTGGATCATCTTCTGTTGTTGCATCTTTCCAGGCGCCGTTGGCAATCGGTTCTGACACCGGTGGATCGATTCGTTTCCCAGCTGCAGTCACTGGAACCGTTGGCACCAAGCCAACCTACGGAGCGGTTTCTCGCTACGGCGTGATTGCGCTTGCATCTTCACTCGACCAGGTTGGTCCGGTGGCACGTAACGTACTCGACACCGCGTTGTTGCAGGATGTCATCGCAGGTCACGACAAGCACGACAGCACCTCGCTTCCTGAGTCGCTCGGTTCAATGACAGATGCCGCCAAGAAGCTAGACGTCAAGGGCATGCGCATTGGTGTCATCAAGCAGCTCAGCGGCGAGGGTTTCCAGAAGGGCGTAAGTGCGCGCTTCCAGGAGAGTCTGAATCTATTGCAGGCTGCCGGCGCCGAAATAGTTGAGGTTTCTTGCCCGAGCTTCGAGTACGCAATCGCTGCCTACTACCTAATCCTTCCTGCTGAGGCATCATCAAACTTGGCCAAGTACGACAGTGTGCGCTTCGGTATGCGCGTCGAGCCGGGGGAGAACGCCACAATCGAACGCGTCATGGCGGCTACTCGCGAAGCTGGATTCGGTCCAGAAGTAAAGCGTCGAATCATCCTTGGTACCTACGCATTGTCATCTGGTTCATACGACAAGTACTACGGAGCAGCGCTAAAGGTTCGCACATTGATCCAGCGTGACTTTGCCGAAGCGTTCAGCAAGGCAGACGTATTGGTTTCACCAACCGCGCCGACCACCGCGTTCAAGTTTGGTGAGAAGGTCGACGACCCGCTAGCGATGTACCTAAACGACATCGCAACCATCCCTGCAAACCTTGCCGGTATTCCAGGTATGTCATTACCTAACGGTCTCGCAGACGAAGACGGACTTCCGGTCGGAATTCAGCTGCTTGCACCAGCACGCGAAGACGCACGTCTTTACCAGGTCGGTGGCTTCCTCGAGAAGGCACACGAACAGGTGTGGGGTAAGCGAATGATTGATTTTGCTCCCGAGTTGGAGGTGCGTTAGTCATGGCTAAAGCAGAACTTATGAATTACGAAAAGGCTCTCGAACAATTCGAAGTCGTCATCGGTCTCGAAGTACACGTCGAGCTAAACACCAACACCAAGATGTTCTGCGGTTGCAAGAACGAATTTGGTAACGAACCAAACACCAACGTTTGCCCGATCTGTATTGCGCTACCAGGAGCACTTCCAGCGGTAAACAAGACTGCAGTGGAGTCCAGCATCAAGATTGGCCTTGCTCTCGGTTGCGAGATTGCACCGACTGGACGTTTTGCTCGCAAGAACTACTTCTATCCAGACTTGGCTAAAAACTTCCAAACCTCGCAGTATGACGAACCGATTGCTTTCGAAGGTTCACTCGAGGTCGAGGTGCCTTCTGGCAAGGTACACAATGTCCTGATTGAACGTGCCCACATGGAAGAAGACGCCGGCAAGCTGACTCACATCGGTGGCGCCACCGGACGCATCCAAGGCGCGGAGTATTCGCTCGTCGACTACAACCGTGCAGGTGTACCGCTAGTCGAGATCGTAACCAAGCCGGTATTCGGCGCAGGGGCCGAGGCTCCTGAGCTCGCTGCCGCTTATGTTCGTTCGATTCGTGAAATCGTCAAAGGTCTTGGCGTATCAGATGCCCGCATGGAGCGAGGAAACGTGCGTTGCGATGCAAACGTTTCACTTCGCCCACACGGCACCGAAAAGCTCGGCACCCGCACCGAAACCAAGAACGTAAACTCACTTCGCTCAATCGAACGCGCAGTTCGTTACGAGATCCAGCGTCAGGCGCACATCTTGGCAAACGGCGGAACAATCACTCAGGAAACTCGTCACTGGCATGAAGACAAGGGCGCAACTAGCGCTGGCCGTCCTAAGTCAGACGCTGACGATTACCGCTACTTCCCAGAGCCAGACCTAGTTCCGGTTCAGCCTTCAAAGGAACTAATCGAAGCACTGCGCGCGAGCCTTCCTGAGAAGCCTGCCGATCGCCGCAAGCGACTTGCCGCAGAGTGGAACTTCAGCGAACTTGAGTTCCGCGATGTAGTGAACGCAGACCTCCTCGATCAGATTGAAGAGACCGTGAAGGCCGGAGCCAAGCCGCAGGCTGCTCGCAAGTGGTGGATGGGTGAACTCGCTCGCATCGCAAACGAATCAGAAGAGGGTGCTGTTCCAAACATCACACCTGCGCAGGTCGCCGAGCTAGCCAAGCTAATCGAAGATGGCAAGATCAACGACCGCCTTGCTCGCGAGGTGCTCGGTTACGTCCTCGCCGGTGAAGGTTCACCAGCCGAAATCGTGGCAGCTCGTGGCCTTGAGGTTGTCTCAGATGACGGCGCACTGATCGCCGCTATCGAGGCAGCCCTTGCAACCCAGCCAGATGTAATCCCTGCCATCAAGGAGGGCCGCATGCAGGCTGCCGGACAGGTCATCGGTGCCGTAATGAAGGCCATGGCCGGATCTGCGGATGCTGCCCGTGTGCGTGAATTGCTGATTGAGATAGCTAACAAATAAAAGGGTTTCACCCGAATAAATAAAAGGGTTTCACCCGAATGCATAAAGCCCCTGAGATTTATTCTCAGGGGCTTTTTGATTGCATTCGGGTGAGTAACGGGACTTGAACCCGCGGCCCCCTGGACCACAACCAGGTGCTCTACCAGCTGAGCTATACCCACCATTTATTGCCCATGCAGGACAACTTGGCTAGCCTACCAGAGCCTAAATCCTTGGGTCTAGTCCAATGGGTCCGGGTATTTACCAAACCGTTACCTAAATTGGATAAGCCCTCATCAAAGTCTGGATAGCCTTGGATTCGCTGAGGGAGTATCCCGAAACAGATGCATCGACATACCCGGCTAACAGCCCGGGCATCTGGCCAGTTGAGAAGCTGGTGGAGAGACTCAGTCTTTGGTCAACTGTGGGGTTGATGAAAAAGACTGAAGCCCCTAAGTTTTCCGGAGCGGACTTTCCGCCGGAAGGTCCTCTATCCAATTTCGGAGGAGACTAAATTGAAGAAAATTTCAATCGCAGCAGTTGCTTTGGCACTTGTTGCATCGACAGTGACTATGGCGCCAGCGCAGGCGGCCACCGTTACTGCAGCAAAGGCAACCGTTCTTGCAGAGTGCAAGACCCTAAATGAGGTTGCCAAGAAGAAGGGTGCAGACGGATCAGACCTAAAGTGCCTCAAGGCAACAGTTGGTTCGATGAAGGGCAAGCAGGTTTGGTCATACGCCACACTGCCAGTGCTTTCATCTCTCGAAATGATTGTCCCTGGATCTAGCACCTCGGGCTTTGGCGGTTTCGGCCAGGCCGTTGTTGCAGCTCTAAAGGCTGAGGGTCTTGTTAAGACCGAGCCAACTTTGACCTACAAGTCAGGTACTGGAAACGTTGTGGGTCTTACCTACATGATTAAGGACCTAGCCGGTAAGGCTGGCAAGATCGGTGTAACCGGTTTCGCCCAGGTTGGTGGAACTGCAACCGTAGCTAACTACCGCTACCGCGTGACCGATGCAACTCCAGTTGCTCGCATGTACCGCGAGTTCAGCGGAATTGCAGTTAAGGCCGACTCCAAGTACCTAACCTTGGCTGACCTTATCAAGGACATCAAGGCAGACCCAGCTGCGGTTAAGGTTGTTGCTGCTAACAAGGGTGGTATCGACCACTTCCTAGCCAACAAGTTCTACCAGGAGCTAGGTGTTGGAATTGACAAGTTGAACTACACCGTAAACAACGGTGGACAGATTGCAGCACTTATCAGTGACGCGGCTTACTCATTCGCAATTTCAAGCTACGGTGACCTAATCGACAACGAGAAGGCTGGAAAGATCCGCATTCTTGCTGTGACCGCACCGACCCGCATTCCTGGCACCACCACCAAGACCCTTAAGGAGCAGGGTGTAAACCTAGTCCTTGAGAACTGGCGTGGACTTATCTTGCCTCCTAACACTGCACCTGCAGGTAAGGCGCTTGTAATCCGTGCACTAGACATCGTCAACGCGTCTGCTTCATACAAGACCTACTTGAGCGATTCAAAGGCTTACAGCTTCTTCTTGCCAGCACCTGCATTCAACACCTGGTTGAACACTGAGCAGAACCGAATCACAAACCTTTGGGACGACGTTAACTTCAGTCAGTAATTGAAGATGCAAGAAAAAAAGAAAACTGCAAAGGGGGAGCTGGTATTCACCAGCTTCCTCTTTCTTGCAGGAATAGTAGTTCTCTGGGATGCCAGTCAAATCCCACAATCAATTGGCGCCAATTACGTAAGCAATCAAGCGTTTCCGAGCATGATTGGCTGGTTCTTACTGGCCCTGAGCGGCATTCAGGTCATCAGAGTGATTCTTGGTGATCGTGGTGAAGTTGAGGAAATCGAAGGTGGACAAACCGACGGAAAGATTCACTTCAAGAAGTTTTTTCTAGTTCTTGCCGGCCTATTGTTTTTCGCGTTTTTTGCAAAAATGCTTGGATTCATTCTTTCTGCGACGGCTTTGTTTACCTCAGTTGTCTATGCACTGAATCCTAAGAAAACCAAGTGGTATGTGACCGTACCAATCGCACTTGCAATTGCGGTTACCGTATACGTTGCCTTCACCTATGGCCTGCAGATCAAACTCCCATGGGGGTTTGACTTCAACTTCGGTGGCGACAAGGTTGAAGTAGAAGAGGGCTGGTAATGGACTTCAGTCATTTCATTGAAGGATTTGCCAATTCTCTTACGCTGGTAAATCTTGGTTTCGGTCTGCTCGGTTCGCTCCTCGGTACGCTCGTCGGAGTGCTACCAGGTATTGGACCGGCGCTAGCTATTTCACTATTGCTGCCGGTCACTATTGGTATCGGTCCGGACAGTGCGCTGATCATGTTTGCGGCAATCTACTACGGCGCCATGTTTGGTGGCTCGACTACGTCGATTCTGCTGAACGCACCGGGTGAATCCGGTTCTGTCATGACTGCTATTGAGGGCAACAAGATGGCTCGCGCTGGTCGCGCAGGTGCCGCATTGGCCTCAGCAGCAATCGGTTCGTTCTTCGCGGGAGCTGTCGGTACGGCCATTTTGGCTGTTGCAGCACCGTCGATTGCCGACTTGGGTCTCAAAATGACTCCACCGGACTTCTTCGCCATGATGATTCTCGCTTTCGCGACCGTTAGCTCGCTAATGGGTAAATCGCTGATCCGAGGTCTTCTAGCATTGGCGGTTGGTCTAGTTATTGGACTCGTTGGTTTGGATCCTAACTCTGGAGCCGCCCGACTGGCATTCGGAAGCATGGACATGATGGACGGTTTTTCAACCGTAATCGTCATCGTTTCGCTATTTGCCGTGGCCGAAGCTCTACACATCGCTCTCTCTGGACATCTAGAGACTGGCGCGCTCAACAAATTCACCGGAAGTGCAACCATGTCGAAGAGCGACTGGAAGCGTTCCTGGGGTCCTTGGGTGCGTGGAACTGCAATTGGTTTCCCGACTGGTGTGCTACCTGCCGGTGGTTCTGAACTACCCACCTTCTTGAGCTACACCTTAGAGAAGCGTCTTTCGAAGAACAAAGCCGAATTTGGCAAGGGTGCAATCGAGGGCGTAGCTGGCCCAGAGGCTGCGAACAATGCCAACGCGGCTGGAGCCCTAGTACCGCTTTTGGCGCTAGGTATTCCTACTTCAGGAACCGCTGCCGTTATCCTCGCCGCATTTAGTCAATTCCGTATCAACGCTGGCCCGCTTCTTTTCGCAGAGCAGCCAGTTCTGGTTTGGACGTTGATTGCGTCGTTGTTTATCGGTAACTTCCTCTTGCTGGTTATCAACCTTCCATTGATTCGCCTCTGGGTTCAGGTACTCAAGGTGCCGGCACCATATCTATTCGCGGGAATTTTGGTCTTTGCGATGGTTGGAGCCTGGTCGATTAAGGAATCAACATTTGATCTATTCGTTGCCGCCGGCATTGGTGTGCTCGGTATGTTGCTTCGTCGCTTCGGTTACCCGGTCACGCCGCTGATTTTGGGAGCAATTCTCGGTCCGATGGCTGAGACTCAATTCAGTCGTTCGATGCAGTTGTCGCAGGGTGAATTCAGTATTTTCGTCAGCACGCCATTCAGCATCGTGATCTACACGTTGATGGCTGTCGCGCTGGGCTGGCCATACGTCTGGCGCTTTGCAAGAAAGCGACTGGCTAAGAACTAGCTCGAAAGCAATGAAGATTAGAGGAACGAGTAGCAGCAATTGGTTGCTACTCGTTCTTCTTAATTCTCTTCTCATTCAAGGTGCCACTTATGTGGTCCGGCCAATGGTGACCTATCGTCTCGTCTCGTTGGGCGCGGATGCAAGCCTGGTTGGTCTAATCGGGGCGTTGTACGCTCTTGCTCCGCTTGTGCTCGCGATTCAGATTGGTCGTTGGGTTGATCGCGGACGTGATGGCACCGCGCTGTTTGCAGGCAGTGTGCTGGCAACTGTCGCGACGGTTTTCATTTTGAATAGCCAGAACGTATTCTTCCTAGCTATTTCGATGCCACTGCTGGGTCTGGGTCATTTACTAACTATGGTCGGTGGTCAGACGCTTATAGCTAAAAGATCCATAGACAGCGCCTACGAACGTAATTTTGGATTACTCACGTTCTACGCTTCATTCGGGCAGGCAATCGGTCCGTTTATCGGCGGCTACCTAGCTGATCGCGGAGTTCAGGTAGACACGGCAGTTCCGATTTCATTTGCCACTGGCATATTTGTCATCGCAATTTTTGCCGCATTGCCGCTCGTTAGGCGAAGCGCCTACGAGGGTGATTCGGGTGCGCCCAACTTTGGAACAGGTGCAGTCAGGTCGCTATTTGCCACACCGAAATTCAAGGCCGCTCTGTTTGTCTCTGGCTCGATAACTGCCGTTGTTGATGTGGTGACCATCTTCACGCCGCTTCTCGGGCAGGAATTGGGTTTCGGAGCATTTCAGATCGGCGTATTGCTCGGAGTGCGCTCTCTAGCCGCAATGGCTATTCGTTTAACCTTGGGGCCAGCCAATGCAAAGCTCGGCCCTCGTAGGTTAATCAACTTAGGCTCCTTGGTGACCCTGCTAAGTTGCCTCGCAATCGCCTTCGTTCAGGATTACTGGCTGCTCGTCTGTGTGATGGTAATTGCCGGGCTGGCAATGGCGATTGGTCAGCCTGCCAGCATGGCTTGGATATCCCGCATCACGAGCCCAGAACGCAGGGGATTGGCGATATCAGTTCGTCTGACTTCAAACCGATTCGGTCAAGTTGTGGTGCCAATGGCCGCAGGTTTGATTGCACTTGGTGGAGTAGGGCCGGTTTTCTTGATGCTTGCGGCTCTTCAAGCAGCGTCAATTGCGGTTACTTCAAGGTCACTAGACAAGTAACCGATTAAAAATCGACCAATTCCAACTGTACAAACACCGTTGATCCCTCAACGATGCCCTCTGCCTTGCGGACCGATGCCTTGAGCGGCAGGTCGTAGGTCTTCTTTTTACCGTCGGGGAAGATTGAGGTTTGGAAACCAGTCCTGCCAATCCAGACATCTACGCGGATTGCGCCCCAACCACGGCGATTGGCTTCGCCGAGTTCTTTGAGTTCCTCAAAGTATTTGGTCGGCACTGAGGCTAAAAAGAATTTGGGATTTGCATCCCAGAGTGTGACTTTGCTATCAAACTCGTACTTCATTAGTCGAGTGAGGCTGCCGCCGATTTGGCAGCATCGCTTGATGGGCCAGGCAATTCGACAAATACCGTCTTCCGGTAATACTGAAGTTCCTTGATTGATTCCTTTATGTCGGCAAGTGCTCTGTGACCGCCATCTTTCTTTGGCATATTGAAGTAGACGCGCGGGTACCAGCGGCGGCTGAGTTCCTTGATTGAAGAGACATCGATGTTTCGGTAATGCAAGTGATTATCGAGATTAGGCATATAACGGTTGAGGAACATGCGGTCGGTGCCAATAGTGTTTCCGGCAAGTGGAGCAGTGCGAGCTTCTGGCACAAATCGCTTTACGTAATCAAGAACAATTTGCTCTGCTTCTTCAAGTGAAAGCCCATTTTCGAATTCATCAATTAGGCCACTCGTGGTGTGCATCTCTCGAACAAAATCGTTCATATTGGCTAGGC
>JACCDQ011365012.1_pt1 | contig 22701 bp, 26 predicted proteins | sample 7446031 | NCBI WGS metagenome assembly JACCDQ01 (sample SAMN15323442, study PRJNA562643) | freshwater metagenome | isolation source: river surface water | place: USA:Blue River Watershed | collected 2017-08-17 | reverse complement strand
TTGCGCTCGATCTCCAGGCCCCACTCGGCGATCGGGCCCAGCTTCGGCGACAGGCCGAAGAACACCAACAGGTCGTCGAGCGGCATACGGCGAGTCACGCCATCAGCGCCGGTGACCTTGATCTCGCTGAGCTGGTCGTCCTTGGTCTCGAAGCCGCTGATCTGGCCGACCAGGAATTGCATCTCGTACTGCTCGCACAGTTCCTTCATCTTCGCGACCGAGGCCGGCGCTGCGCGGAATTCTTCACGGCGGTGGATCAGGATCACGGACTCGGCCTTGCCCTGCAGGTTCAGTGCCCAGTCGAGCGCGGAGTCGCCGCCGCCGCAGATGACGATGTTGCGGCCTTCGAAGCGCGACGGATCCTTGACGCGGTAGAACAGCTGCTTGCCATCGAATTCTTCGATGCCGTCGACCTTCAGCGTACGCGGCTGGAACGAGCCCACGCCGGCAGCGATGAAGATGGTTTTGGTGATGAACCGGGTGCCGGCCGAGGTCTCGAGGTCGAAGCGGCCGTCTTCACGCTTCTGCACCAGGGTCACTTCCTGGCCGAGGTGGAAGGTCGGCTCGAACGGCTCGATCTGCTTGAGCAGGTTGTCGGTCAGTTCCTGGCCGGTGCAGCTGGGCACGGCCGGGATGTCGTAGATGGGCTTGTCCGGATACAGCTCGACGCACTGGCCGCCGACGGCATTTAGCGAGTCGATCACATGGGCCTTGATTTCGAGGAGGCCGAGTTCGAAGACCTGGAACAGGCCGACCGGGCCGGCACCGACGATGACGGCATCGGTTTCAATGGGGGCGACAGAAGTATTCATTCGTTTCAGCGGGGATAAATGCCGACCCCGGCATCAGCCGGGGCGAGGGGAAAAAGTCATGCAAAGGGCACCGCAAGTGCCCGGTCCGTCAGCGCTGCAGGTACTGCAGCTTGTCCTTGGTGTCTTTCCATGCATCGGCCTCGTCGAGAGCGGCTTTGGACTTGGTGATCGACGGCCACTTGCGCGCCAGTTCGACGTTCAGCTTGATGAATTGCTGCTGGTCCGACGGAACGTCTTCCTCGGCGTAGATGGCATTGACCGGGCATTCCGCCACGCACACTGCGCAGTCGATGCACTCGTCCGGGTCGATCGCGAGGAAGTTCGGACCTTCGCGGAAGCAGTCCACCGGGCAGACATCGACGCAGTCTGTATAACGGCAGCGGATGCAGGATTCGGTCACAACGTGGGTCATATGGGCCAGTCCTATCTATTTTTGAAACATTCAAACAATTCGGGCCGGGGCGGTAAGGGCGGGCTCGCTGCGTCGCAGCGCGACGAGCGACCGGAACCTGCGCTCCAATTGCAAAGCCTTGTATTTTAAGGCAAAGCGGGCTATCCCCACAAACCCGGCTTAGATGAATTTTATATATACAAATAGCCGGCTGCTGCAGGCGCGTGCCGGGCCCTGGTCAGGCCCGTGTCGGGCCCGTGTTCTGCGCGTGTTCTGCACGAGTTCTGGACGTGTTCGGCTCGTGTCCGGTTCGAGTCCGGTTCGAGTCCGGCCAAGGGGGGAGCAAAGGCGGTCTTTCGGCGGGTCTTGAATATTTTGTCATCGCGCTCTGAAATTAAATCACGCTGAAACCCGCAGCCCTGCAGGCTTGTCCGGCGGCGGCTGGGCTAGAATCTGGCAACTATTTTCAGAGGAGATCATGGATACCTCCGCCGCACGCAGTGCCATTCTGGGCCGCATCCGCAAGGCCCAGAACCGTCCCGCCCAGCCCACCGAGGCCGAATACGCGCAGGTGAAGCAATACCTGGCTGACCATACCGCTGGCCCACGTCCCGACCTTGGTCCGGATCTGGTCGAGCGCTTCCGCCAGCAGGCGCTGCGCACCTCGCAGACCCTGGATGAAGTCGCGTCACTGGATGAGGTACCGGCCGCGGTGGCACGTTATCTGGATGGCATCGGCGTTGCGCACCAGGCCATTGCCTGGGAAACGCTGCGCACGCTGCCCTGGGATGGCGCCGGCGTGAAAGTGGAATTCCGCCCGCCGGTCAATGAAGACATGGTTGGCGTCACCGGCTGCTTCTGCGCCGTGGCCGAGACCGGCACGCTGATGCTGCTGTCCGGCGCCGAGACCTTTGCCTCCGCTGCGCTGCTGCCCGAGACCCACATCGCGATCGTGCCGGTCGACCGCATTGTCGGTTCGATCGAAGACGCGTTCTCCCTCGCGAAAAGCGAGCGCGGCGAGCTGCCGCGCGCGACCAACTTCATTTCCGGCCCGTCCCGCACCGGTGACATCGAGCAGACCATTGTGCTCGGCGCGCACGGTCCGTACCGCGTACACGTCATCCTCGTGAAGGGCGTCTGAGATGAAGCCCAAGATCCTCGTCACGCGCGCGGTGTTCCCGGAAGTGATCGAGCGCCTGTCGCAGCATTTCGATGTCGCGTCCAACCAGCAAGACGAAACCTATGGCGAAGCCGAGCTGATCCGTCGCCTGCAAGGCAAGGATGGCGTCTTCTCGAACCCGACCGACCGCCTGTCTGCCAGCGTGATCCAGTCAGTCGCGGGCCTGAAGGCGATCTGCAACATGGCCGTCGGCTACAACAACATCGACGTGCCGGCCGCGACCGCCGCTGGCGTCATGGTCACCAACACCCCCGATGTGCTGAACGAGACCACGGCCGACCTCGGCTGGGCGCTGCTGATGGCCGCTGCCCGCCGCGTGACCGAATCCGAGCGCTCGCTGCGGGCCGGCGAATGGGTCAAATGGACCTACGACGGCTACATGGGCAATGACGTGCACGGCTCGACCGTGGGCATCATCGGCATGGGCCGCATCGGCCAGGCGGTCGCGCGCCGCTCGATGGGCTTCAACATGAAGGTCATCTACAACAACCGTTCGCGCCTGTCGCCAGAACTCGAAGCCCAGGCCAACAACGCGCAGTACGTGTCGCGCGAAGAGCTGTTGCGCACCGCTGACCATATCGTGCTGGTGCTGCCGTATTCGGCCGAATCGCACCACACCATCGGTGAAAAAGAACTGGCGATGATGAAGCCAACCGCGACGCTGGTGAATATCGCGCGCGGTGGCATCATCGATGACGCAGCGTTGATTCGCGCATTGAAGGCTGGCCAGATTGGCGCCGCCGGCATTGACGTGTTCGAGAACGAGCCCAACTTCAACCCCGGCTTCCTCGAACTGAAAAATGTCGCGCTGACCCCGCACATCGGCAGCGCATCGCTGAACACCCGAATGGCGATGGCCAACACCGCAGCGGGCAACCTGATCGCCGCGCTGTCCGGCCAGACTCCGCCGAATCTGCTGAACCCGGAAGTCCTCAAACAATAACAGGAGGCCGCATGGCCGATATCACGCTGGTCGAAGACCATGCGCTGTCAATGGATGGCGCGCGTGCCGCAGCACAGAAAGTGGCCGACCAGATGACGGCTGATTACGAGATGACCTGCAGCTGGGAGGGCGACGTGCTGTCCTTCAAGCGCAGCGGCGTGTCCGGCACGCTGGCGCTGACGGAAGGCCGCGCGCAGCTCGACATCAACCTCGGCTTCATGCTGAAGGGATTCAGATCGAAGATCGAAGAGCAGGTAGGGCGCAACATGCGCAAGCTCTTCAATGGCGACGCAGGTCAGGACGCATCAAAGGACGCTGCCTGACCACTGCTGGCAAGGGCGCGTACCCGAACAGGTAGCGCCTTGCTTCCGATGACGGGCTGACGGCCGGTCGGCAGCGGGCCAGCGTCGGGCTAACGATGGGCCAACGATGGGCCAGCAATGGTCCGATTGCGAGGCCCGTCGCCCGCGGCGCGTCAGACGCCCAGCAGTTCCACGTCGAAGATCAGCGTTGCATTCGGCGGAATCACGCCGCCTGCGCCGCGCGGGCCGTAGCCGAGCGACGACGGAATCACCAGGCGACGCTTGCCGCCGATCTTCATGCCTTGCACGCCCTGGTCCCAACCCTGGATCACATGGCCGGCGCCGAGCGGAAATTCGAAAGGCTCGTTGCGGTCGACGCTGGAGTCGAATTTCTCGCCTTCGCTGCCGTCCGGGTTTTGCAGCCAGCCGGTGTAGTGCACGCTGACATAGCTGCCGGCCTTCGCTTCTTCGCCGTCGCCGACGGTCAGGTCTTCGTATTGCAGACCGGTGCTGGTCATGATCAGGGACATCGCTTTTCCTTAAAGTGGGGCAGTGGTGGAGTGTTCAGAGCGCGCATTATAGTCCGGCTACAGCGTGTACCTGGCCTGCTCGATACGCAGCACGGCCCCTGCTCTTATAATCGGCCAGACAATGACGCCCGTATTCGTTTCCTTTTTCCGCGCTCTGGTTTCCCAGCTGCATATCCGCATGCTGCTGTTGACCATCCTGCCCTTCATCGCCGCCGTCGCGCTGTGGGGTGTGGCTTTGTGGCAGGGGCTGCAGCCCCTGATCGATCAGCTGCATGCCTGGTTCGCCGATTACGGGCTGTTCCATGCCGCCGGCGAAATGCTGGACTCGATCGGCCTCAGTTCCGTGCGTGCCATCCTTGTGCCGCTGCTGGCGATGTGGCTGCTGCTACCCTTCATGATCGTCACCGCGCTGGTGCTGGTCGGCTCGATGGCGATGCCGGCGATTGCGCGCCATGTCGGCCAGCGCCTGTATCCGCAACTCGAGATGCGCCATGGCGGCTCTTTCGCCGGCAGCCTGTGGGTGTCGCTGTCGGCCTTCGTCGTGTTCATCATCGCGTGGCTGCTGACGCTGCCACTGAACCTGATCCCACTGTTTGCGCTGTTCGTGCAACCACTGCTGTGGGGCTGGCTGGCGAGTCGCGTGATGGCCTACGATGCGCTTGCAGATTACGCGGACAAGGAAGAAAGAAAGCAGATCATGGCGCGCCACCGCTGGCCCTTGCTGGCCATCGGCATCGTCACCGGCAGCCTCGGCGCCGTGCCCGGCCTGCTTTGGCTGGGCGGCGTGATGTCGGTGATCTTTTTCCCTATCCTGGCTGCCGTGGCGGTCTGGCTGTACCTGCTGGTGTTCGTGTTCAGCGGACTGTGGTTCCAGCACTACTGCCTCGATGCGCTGGCGCGCCTGCGCAGCCACCCGCTGAAGGATGCGCCGGCGGCGCCGCTGATTGACGAAGACCGGCTGTAAGCAAGGCCCATTCAAACCAAACCCATACACGCATACGCACGGAGAAAGCAGATGGCATTCGGCATCATCATCATTGGCGACGAAATCCTGTCGGGCAAGCGCAGCGACAAGCATCTCGCGAAGATCATCGAACTGCTCGGCGAACGTGGCCTGTCGCTGTCATGGGCGGAATATGTCGGCGACGACCCGGCGCGCATCACCGCCACGCTCAAGCGCACGCTGGCCAGCGGCGACGTCGTGTTTTCCTGTGGCGGCATTGGCGCCACGCCCGATGACCATACGCGCCAGTGCGCGGCAGCGGCGCTCGGCGTGCCGCTGCAATTGCATCCGGATGCGAAGGCCAAGATCCAGGAGCGCATCATCGAAATGGCCGCCGAGTCCGGCAAGGTCGCCGACCTGAACTCGCCGGACCACCAGCACCGGCTGAAGATGGGCGAGTTCCCGGTCGGCGCCGAGATCGTGCCCAACCCGTACAACAAGATCCCCGGCTTCATGCTCCGCAATGCGATCGGGGGCGCGCATTACTTCGTGCCGGGCTTCCCCGTGATGGCAGCACCCATGATGGCCTGGGCGCTCGACACCCATCACTCGCACCTGTTCCATCAGGTCGCGCGCGAAGAGAAATCGGTGATCGTCTATGACGGGATTGAATCGCGGCTGACGCCGCTGATGGAAGCCATCGAGGCCGAGTTCGGTAGCGTGAAGGTGTTCAGCCTGCCCAGTGTCGGCGACGCGAACCGTCGCCGGCATATCGAACTTGGCGTGAAAGGCGAGCCGTCGCAGGTGGCGGCCGCCTATCAGAAGATGCTCGCCGGTCTCGACGAGTTGAAGCAGGAATACGTGCCGAACTGATCAGTTCTTCGCAGCGTCCAGCAAGCCCTGCTTGCGGATGAAGGCAATCACCTCGGCCACGCCTTCCCCCTTGCGCAGGTTGGTGAACACGAAGGGACGCTCGCCGCGCTGCTTCTTCGCATCGGCGGCCATGATGTCGAGGTTGGCACCCACATGCGGCGCAAGGTCGGTCTTGTTGATGATCAGCAGGTCCGAACGCGTGATGCCCGGGCCGCCCTTGCGGGGAATCTTTTCGCCGCCGGCGACATCGATCACATAGATCGTCAGGTCCGACAGTTCCGGGCTGAAGGTCGCCGCCAGATTATCGCCGCCCGATTCGACCAGGATCAGGTCGAGGTCAGGGAAATCGGCGCTCATGCGCGCAATCGCTTCGAGGTTGATCGACGCATCTTCACGGATCGCGGTATGCGGGCAGCCACCAGTCTCCACACCCATCAGGCGCTCCGCCGGCAGCGCATCGGCGCGCAGAAGGATCTCCATGTCTTCCTTGGTGTAGATGTCATTGGTGATGACGGCCATGTCGTAATGGTCGCGCATCTGTTTGCACAGCATTTCGCACAGCGCCGTCTTGCCGGAGCCGACCGGGCCGCCGATGCCGACGCGCAGGGGATTGGAGGTAGTCATGGATCTGTCTTTCAATCATTCAGTAATTCAGTAATTCAGGAACGGTAGAGTCGCGAGTACTGTACTTCATGCTGCATCGACAGCAGCGACAGTCCCGGCGACCAGTTGGACAATGCTTCATCGTCCAGCGTACGGGCCATGCCGGCTGCCTGCTCGAGGTGTGGGCGCAATGACAGCAGCAAGCGCTGGCCGGCGACCTGGCCGAGCGGCACCGACTTCACGCAGGCCAGTACCTGGTTCTCGGCCCACGAGAACAGCATACCGAGCAAGGCTTCTTCGGCCGGCACCTTCAGCGCGACGGCCGTTGCTGCCAGAGCGGTCGGGAAGGGCAGTTCAGGCTGTGCTGCGAGCAGTGCCAGCAGTTCGGCATATTCGGCATCGTTGGGCACCAGCTCGGGCAGCAGTTTGCCGAGCGAGTAGCCCATCTGTATGGTCTCGGCACGGAATTCTGCGCTGTCGCGCGATGCAATGAACAACGCATTCCAGTATGCGACCGCTTCCGCATCGCGTTCTGCAAATGCCTGCAGCAGCCGCCAGGTGACCGGCGCCTCGAAGCGCGCGACGACTTCATCCAGCATGTCGATGATCCACGCGCGCGCGCTGGCCTCATCCTTCACGTAGCCGCTTTCCATCGCCGCTTCCAGCCCTTGCGAATAGCTGTAGGCGCCGACCGGCAGCGACGGGCTGCACAGCTGCAGCAGGTGCAGCAGCGCAGCAGCCGGTAGTGCGGAAGCTGGACGTTCTGGTTTCATCGCCATGCCAGATTGGGTCAAGTCGTCGCGGGTTGATTCGCTCAAGCCTTGTCGCCCGGGCGGTGGATCTTCTGACGTACCGGGATCGGTGCCAGCGGGTTGTGGTGATAGCCATCGTCATGATGATGGTGCCCGCCACCATACGCGCCCGACTCCGGCTCGAACGGCGCCTGTTCTTCGGTCACATCGGCACCGAGGCCGGCCAGCATGTCCTTGAGCACCGGGTCCTTGCGGATGCGCAGCCAGCCGTCGCCGACCTGCGCCTGCGTGTGGCGATTGCCGAGGTGGAAGGCGCAGCGCAGCAGTGCATGCGGTGATGCGCAGGACACCTTGTAGGTCGCTTCCGAGGCAGCTGTGATCTTTACTACGCGGCCATCCTCGCCTTTCAGCAAGTCGCCATCGCGCAGCACGGTGCCGCGCACGGTGAAGACCGCGACCTCTTCGCCCGAGGTCAGTACAGCACGCTGGCGACTCTTCTCGCGCAGTTCATAGGGCAGGACCAGTTCGCCGTCGATCTTGTCGGCGCGGTCCACTTTGGTATGCAGTGTGAGCATCGGATACGTCTTTACGTCAGAAAAGGAAATAACGCTGCGCCATTGGCAGCACCTTGGCCGGTTCGCAAACCAGCAGTTCGCCGTCAGCGCGCACCTCGTAAGTCTCGGTGTCGACTTCCATCGTCGGCGCATAGCCGTTGTGGATCATGTCAGCCTTGCGCAACTTGCGCATGTTCTTCACCGCGGCGACCGGCTTGTTGAGCTTCAGCTGCTCAGCCACACCGGCATCCAGTGCCGCCTGCGACAGGAAGGTGAACGAGGTCTTCAGGCCGCCCGCATACGCGCCGAACATCAATCGGAAATGCACTGGCTGCGGCGTCGGGATCGATGCATTCGGGTCGCCCATCTGCGCGGCAGCAATCATGCCGCTCTTCAGGATCATCGATGGCTTGACGCCGAAGAAGGCCGGCTTCCAGATCACGAGGTCGGCGATCTTGCCGGTCTCGATCGAGCCGACCATGTGCGAGATGCCATGCGTGATCGCCGGGTTGATCGTGTACTTCGCAATGTAGCGCTTGGCGCGGAAGTTGTCGTTGCGGCTGGAATCCTCTTTCAGCGAGCCGCGCTGCACCTTCATCTTGTGCGCGGTCTGCCAGGTGCGCATGATGACTTCGCCGACCCGACCCATCGCTTGCGAGTCGGACGACATCATCGAGATCGCGCCCAGGTCGTGCAGGATGTCTTCGGCCGCAATGGTCTCGCGACGGATGCGCGATTCGGCGAATGCGATGTCCTCGGTGATCGAGGCATCCAGATGGTGGCAGACCATCAGCATGTCGAGGTGCTCGTCCAGCGTGTTGTGCGTGTACGGGCGGGTCGGGTTGGTGGATGAGGGCAAGACGTTGCCCTGACCCACGGCCGCGATGATGTCCGGCGCATGCCCGCCACCCGCGCCTTCGGTATGGAAGGTATGGATGGTGCGGTCCTTGAAGGCCGCCAGCGTGTGCTCGAGGAAGCCGCCTTCGTTCAGCGTATCGGTGTGGATCGCGACCTGGATGTCCATCTTGTCGGCTACCGACAGGCAGTTGTCGATGGCGGCCGGCGTCGAGCCCCAGTCTTCATGAAGTTTCAAGCCGATCGCGCCGGCGCGGATCTGTTCTTCCAGCGGCAGCGGCAGGCTCACATTGCCCTTGCCGAGGAAGCCGAGGTTCATCGGGAAGGCATCGGCCGCGGCCAGCATCGCGTGGATGTGCCACGGGCCTGGTGTGCAGGTGGTCGCTGCGGTGCCGACCGCCGGGCCCGTGCCGCCGCCGATCATCGTGGTCACGCCGGACATCAGCGCTTCCTCGATCTGCTGCGGGCAGATGAAATGAATGTGGGTATCGATGCCGCCGGCAGTGACGATATTGCCTTCGCCGGCGATGATCTCGGTCGCGCCGCCGATGGCCATCGTCACATCCGGCTGGATGTCCGGATTGCCGGCCTTGCCGATGGCAGCGATGCGGCCGCCCTTGATGCCGATGTCGGCCTTCACGATGCCCCAGTGGTCGAGGATGACGGCGTTCGTGATCACGGTATCCATCACATCCTTGTGCGGCAGCTGCGACTGGCCCATGCCGTCGCGGATCACCTTGCCGCCACCGAACTTCACTTCCTCGCCGTAGGTGGTGTGGTCCTTCTCGATCTCGATGAAGAGTTCGGTATCGGCCAGGCGGATACGGTCGCCGGTGGTCGGGCCGAACATTTCGGCATAAGCCCTGCGGGAAATCTTGCTCATGCGGTGCTCCCTTTCTTTGGGTCTTTCTTCGCGTCTTTCTTGTCTTCCTTCAGCTTGCCCATCACCTGGCCATTGAAGCCATAGACCTTGCGTCCGCCGGCGAGCGCGACCAGCTCGACCGTACGTTCCTGACCCGGCTCGAAGCGCACCGCTGTGCCGGCGGCGATATTGAGGCGCATGCCATAGGACAGCGCACGCTCGAACTGCAGCGCAGGGTTGGTCTCGTAGAAGTGGAAGTGCGAGCCGACCTGAATCGGACGGTCTCCGCTGTTGGCAACCTTGACGGTGACGGTAGGGCGGTCGACGTTGAGCGCGATGTCGCCTTCCTCGATCAGCATTTCTCCGGGAATCATGTTTTTCTCCGCTGCGGTCAGGGAATCGGGTGGTGGACGGTCACCAGCTTGGTGCCATCGGGGAAGGTGGCCTCGACCTGGATATCCGGGATCATGTCGGCCACGCCCTCCATCACGTCGGCGCGGCTGAGGATCTGCGTGCCTTCGGACATCAGCTCAGCGACGGTCTTGCCATCGCGCGCGCCTTCCATGATCGCGGCCGTGATCAGCGCCACGGCCTCCGGATAGTTCAGTTTCAGGCCGCGCGCCTTACGGCGCTCGGCCAGCAGGGCTGCGGTAAAGATCAGCAGCTTGTCTTTTTCCCGTGGGGTGAGTTCCATGCTCTTGTCCTCGTTTTCAGGTTGGCTTGTTCGGGTTTGCCGGTTCGGTGTCGGGGTCTTGCAGTCGGGGTCAGGTATTCCAGATACGCAGCTCGGTCGCTTCGCGTGCCAGCAGCGCGGGACGCAGCAGCTGCCAGGCGGCCAGCATGACATGGCGTGCCACCTCGCTGGAATCACCGAGGTAGCGCACCAGCAGCACCGATTTCATCTGCGTCGCGCCGAAGCGGCCGCGGCCATCGGCGACCACCGTGCAACGCTCGCGTACGGCCTGCATCAGTGACGGCGAGGTGGGAACACCAACGGCCACGAGGTTCGCGCACACGCTATGGCCGGCCAGTCCCAGCGGGCTATGCATCTGTGCGCTGCCGCCCAGCAGTCGGCCTTGCTCCAGCCACAGGGGCTTGCCGTCGCGCTCAATGCGTAGTTGCTGGCGGATGCGGCCGCTGTGGAAGCTTTCACCGGAAGCCCTGCGTCCGAAGCACAGGATGTCGCAACCGATGAAGCGCGCATTGCCTTGCAAGTCGACCGTCGTGGCCAGCTGTACGTCGGCCTCGTTGAAAAAGATGGTTTCCTGCGGCAGCCATTCGAGCGCCGCGTCGCCGGCCACGCTCAGGGTCAGCTGCTGGCGCGATACATGGCCATTCGCGCGGTACCACTTCGCCGCGCCGGGGGTCGAGATGACGGCAGCCGCGCCTGCGCCGACCGATGCATCGATGCGCAATTCGTCGCCACCGACCACGCCGCCCGGCGGGTGGACGATGATCGCGTGCGCCACTGACGGTCCTTCAGGATATAAGGCCTTCTGCACCCGCAGCGGGCCGTAGTGCTCGCGCCTGAGCAGGCGCGTGGTGTCGCCGTCGCGGCCGAAGCCCAGCGACAAGGTGGCCAGCAAGTGGCCGGGCCGGGCAGGCACGGCTGGTGCAGGACGGGATTCGGAAGGAAGGACTCTTGCCATTGGAAGCGGGTGCGAATGCTTTGCTGTCGTTCTTGGTGCAATCGCCGCAACGCAGCGAATATCCGGCAAAGCATTAGCAGCTTGTATGCCATCCTGTCATCATGCCGGGCGGCGCTTCATGCTTCGCCTTGGGGCGTTGCTGCCTGATGATACACAATGATGGTGCAAAATAATGGTGCGTAGAGGTGCGTCGCTGCTTTGCGAAGCTCAGTCGGGTGTGTCCGTTGGCACGTCCCGCTGAGAGGTGGCACTGGCCAGCGGCAGCATGCGGATTGCAGCCAGCAGCATCTTGATCGCATACAGCATGATCAGCGTGCCGACCAGGTCGCCGGTGAACATCGTGACAAAGCCGCTCAGCAGGTCGGGGTGTACGCCGCGCAGCGAGAACCAGATCGAATGCAGACCGGCGCTGGCAAAAGCATACAGAATGCCTAATTGTGCCAGCTTCAGCGGCGTCAGTTTGGTCAGTGATGCGGGCATGCCGGAACGCAGCGCAAGCCGATACACGAGATAGGGGGCACCAGCCGACAATAGCGGCGCCACCATCAGGCTCAGCGGCTCCATGGGCGGGAAGTCCACCAGAACCAGCAACCCGGATGCGAGCAGTAGGCCGATCGCGCCTTCGCCGCCGAACAGCAGTGTGCACAGCAAGCGCAGTCCGGCGGGCAGGAAGATCCAGCTCGCGCCTGAATGCACCTGGAAGGCGTGGAAGGCATAGGCGTTCAGCCGAAAAAAGCTGTAGTACAGCACGGCTGACACTGCAACGCAGAGGAGCTGGGTGATGGACATTGTTCTTGTTGTTGAAGCGGGAGCGGTCTCGTGAAACGCTGCCTTCGCTGAATTAAAAAACCGGGGTGCGCGCCGCAGGGGGCGCAGCTCTTTATCATTCCAACCGGGGCGCGCGATTGTACCGGTAAGGCCGAAGCTTAGCCGGCACACGCGTTGTAAGTGCCCATAACGATGGTCGGGGTTAAAAAAACAGCCGGCGGGGGAGGCCCGGCCGGCTGTTTTTCGCGCAGATGCTGTTTACTTCTTCGGGCGCGTCGCTTTGGCGGTCACATGCGACATTTGCGCGACCGCGTTGTCGAGGTTCGATTCCATCGCATCGATGGCAACCTTGGCCGAACGCGAGAATTGCGAGAAGCCGGAGCTGGCGTTGTCGATGGCAGACTTCATCATCGATACGGCCGTTTCTGAGCCGGCCGGCGCGGTCTTGGTCACGTCGTCGAGCATGGCGACCATCTGGCGGCTCTGTTCGTTGATCTGCGACTCGGCAGCCTGGGCGAATTCTTTCTGCTTGCCGCGGGCGATGGTCGCGAGGTGGCGGGCATAGGTGAGTGCGATCTCGGCCTGCGGCTGCGCTTGCTGCGAGGCGGCGGCCAGCAGCTCTTGCGGGTCCTTCGCAGTCAGCAGGTGCTGGACGTTGGCGATGCTGGTTTCGAGGCCGGCTTTGGCTGCCTGCAGGTTCAGGCCCATCAGTTTCTCGACGCCGTCGATCATCGAGTCGGAGAAGGAAGTTGCCAGGTTCAGCTGGGCTTCCATCTGGGCGCGGGCGGCGGCGGTGAATTGTTCGGCAGTGTTGAACATGATGAGTCCTCGTTGTGAATTGAATGCTGTTGCGGGATGCTGTCGCAGCCTGGGACAGGCAACCCGAAGGTTTGTTGCATCGCAGCAGACGCTATTTTTCGGGTAGGGCAATGGGGTGTCAAGTTAAATTATTGCGGTGCATCAAAATTTGTATTGTTTATATGAGAAGTTTCGGCGCCGGTCAGATGTGGTTGCCCGAAATCAAGGGAGTCACCGGTTCGTGAAGGCTTACTTGTGAAGGCGCAGCAATGAAAGCGTTCTACAGCGATCGCTTTGTGCTGCCATTGCCGGATGGGCATCGTTTCCCGATGCGTAAGTACCGGATGCTGCGTGATGCAGTGCAGGCCACGCTGCCGGACGTGCAGCTGGAGGAAGCGCCACGCGCCAGTGATGGCGTGCTCGCGCTGGCCCATCATCCGCAGTACATCCGTCGCATCGACGACGGCGCGCTGACGTCGCAGGAGCAGCGCGCGATCGGCTTCCCGTGGTCGCCGGAGATGGTGGAGCGCTCGCGCCGCTCGGCCGGCGCCACCATCGCGGCTTGCCGCGCCGCCTTCGACGACGGCGTCGGGATCAACCTTGCCGGCGGCACGCACCATGCCCATGCCGACCGGGGCGAAGGCTTTTGCGTGTTCAATGATGCCGCCATCGCCGCGCGGCTGATGCAGGCCGAACGACGCGCAGCGCGGGTCGCGATCGTTGATCTCGACGTCCACCAGGGGAATGGCACGGCTTCCATCCTTGCCAATGACGATTCGGTGTTCACGCTGTCGCTGCATGGCGAGCACAACTACCCGTTCGCAAAGGCGACCAGCGACCTCGATATCGCGCTGCCCGACGACACCGGCGACGCCGAATACCTCGCGGCGCTCGATGGCGCGCTGGCGCAATTGTTCGAGCGCTTCGCGCCGCAGCTCATCATTTATCTGGCTGGCGCCGATCCGCATGAAGGCGATCGCCTTGGCCGCCTGAAGCTCAGCAGCGACGGCATGGCTGAACGCGACCGGCGCGTGCTGGCGCAGGCGCAGCAGCGCAACCTGCCGGTGGCGATCGCAATGGCCGGCGGTTATGGGCGCGACATCGACCAGACCGTCGCCATCCACCTGCAGACCGTGACACTGGCCGCCGCGTATCGCCATCGACGAAAGGCGGCTGCATGAGTGAGTCCCGGACTGACAATCAAGACCAGCCTGCGCTGGCCGCCGCCAGTCTGCCGGGCAGCTCGGCATGGATCGAAGCGGGCATGCCGGTCTTGTTCGTGCTCTTGTGGAGTACCGGTTTCGTGGTTGCCAAGCTCGGCCTGCCTTCGTCGCCGACGCTGACCTTCCTGCTGCTGCGTTATGCGGGCGTGATCGCGGTGCTGCTGCCGCTGGTGCTGCTGATGCGCGCGCCGTGGCCTCGCGGCCAGGCCCGGCATATTGCCGTCGCCGGCGTGCTGGTGCAGGCAGGTTACCTGTCGGGTGTGTGGTGCGCGATCAAGCTGGGCATGCCGGCCGGGCTGTCGGCGCTGATCGTTGGCCTGCAGCCCTTGCTGACGGCCTTCGCGGCCTCGACCGTCGACGAGAGCGTCAGCCGCCGCCAGTGGCTCGGCCTGCTGATGGGGCTGGCCGGCGTTGCGCTGGTCGTATCGGAGAAGCTCACGCCAAGCGGCGCATCGGTGCTCAATGTGTCGCTGTGCGTGTTTGCGCTGTTGTCGATCACGGCCGGCACGCTGTACCAGAAGCGGCATTGCCCGCGGTTCGACCTGCGTACCGGCGCACTGATCCAGTTCGGCGCATCGGCGATCGTGACCTTGCCGTTGGCGATCCTGTTCGAGGGGCTGGACTGGCAATTGTCCACAGTACAATGGACGCACGAGTTCATCATCGCGCTCAGCTGGTCCGTGCTGGCCTTGTCGATCGGTGCCATGTTCCTGTTGTTTGCACTGATCAGGAAAAATGCGGCCACCCGTGTCTCCAGCCTGATGTACCTGACACCTCCGGTGACGGCATGCTTTGCGTGGGTACTTTTCGGCGAAACCTTCGGCCTCGCGGGCATCGGTGGCATGCTGCTGGCGGCTGCTGGCGTGGCTTTCGTGGTGCGGCGATAGCGACTTCAGCAACCGCGGCATTGAAGGCAGCGACGACTACAGCAACGACTGCAGCAACGACGACGACAACAAGCGTGACAACGACAACAACGTCCACACCAACGTCCACACCAACGACAACAAGACAAGGGAGCACGATGAAGGAGACGCCCAAGCCTCGGTCGCATTTCAGGCACTTCTATCCGATCACCACCCGCTGGTCCGACAACGATGCGTACGGCCATGTGAACAATGTCGTTTACTACCAGTGGTTCGATACGGTCGTGAACCAGTTCCTGATCGTGAACGGTACGCTGGATATTCATGAAGGCAGTGCGATCGGCCTGGTAGTCGAGACCCACTGCAATTATTTTTCATCGGTCGCTTTTCCTGATCCCATCACGACCGGCTTGTGCGTGACGCGACTCGGCGACGCCAGCGTCCGCTATGAAGTCGGCATCTTCCGCGACGATGACGAGCTCGCGTCCGCGCAAGGCCATTTCGTGCATGTCTATGTCGACCGCGTCACCCGCAAGCCGACCCCCATTCCCGCGCCCGCCCGGGCACTCCTGCAAACCTTAGTGGTGAACCCATGATCCAGACCAAAGAACAGGCGATCGTCGACGAAGCGATCACTACCCGCCGTTCCATCCGCGCTTTCCTGCCGACGCCGGTCGCGCGCGAAGACATTGAAGCGATCCTGAATGTGGCCGCACGCGCGCCGTCGGGCTCAAACACGCAGCCGTGGAAGGTGTATGTGCTGACAGGCGCCATCCGCGACCGCCTCGCGAAGGCGATCAATGAGGTCTGGCATGACCCGGCGCAGCTGTCGCAGCACAAGGAAGAGTACGACTACTATCCGCGCGAATGGGTGTCGCCGTATGTTGATCGCCGCCGCAAGGTGGGCTGGGACCTGTACGCGCTGCTGGGCCTGACGCGCGACAACAAGAGCGGCATGCATGCGCAGCACGGCCGCAACTTCGCATTCTTCGATGCGCCGGTCGGGCTGATCTTCACCATTGATCGCGTGATGGAGCAGGGCTCGTGGCTGGATTACGGCATGTTCATGCAGAACATCATGGTGGCTGCGCGTGGTCGCGGCCTCGATACCTGCCCGCAGGCCGCCTTCACGCAATTCCACAAGGTGATCGCCGACGTCCTCGGCCTGCCCGATAGCGAGCAGCTGGTGTGCGGCATGGCACTCGGCTTTGCCGATCCGTCCAGGGTAGAGAACAGCCTCGTGACCGAACGTGCTCCGTTGGACGACTTTGCGACTTTCCTGGAGTGAGGCGATGAAAAAGATTGCAGTGATCGCCGGTGATGGTATCGGCAAGGAAGTGATGCCCGAAGGCCTGCGCGTGCTGGAAGCGGCCTGCGACAAGTTCGATATCGCACTCGATTTCGAGCATTTTGATTTCGCCAGCTGCGACTATTACGCGCAGCATGGCCAGATGATGCCGGACAATTGGAAGGACTTGCTGACCCCGAAAGACGCGATCTTCTTCGGTGCCGTCGGCTGGCCCGATACCGTGCCTGATCATGTGTCGCTGTGGGGCTCGCTGCTGAAGTTCCGACGCGAATTCGACCAGTACGTGAACCTGCGCCCCTGCAGGCTGATGCCCGGCATACCGTCGCCGCTGGCAGGCAGAAAGCCGGGTGACATCGATTTCTATGTGGTGCGCGAGAACACCGAAGGCGAATACTCCTCCGTGGGTGGCCGCATGTACGAAGGCACCGAGCGCGAGGTGGTGTTCCAGCAGAGCGTGTTTTCACGCCAGGGCACGGACCGCATCCTGAAGTACGCATTCGAGCTCGCGCAGCGGCGCCCGAAGAAGCATCTGACCTCAGCCACCAAGTCGAACGGCATCTCGATCACGATGCCGTACTGGGACGAGCGTGTCGCCGAGATGGCGCGCAGCTATCCCGACCTGAAGGTCGACAAATTCCATATCGATATCCTGTGCGCGCACTTCGTGCGCCATCCCGACTGGTTCGATGTGGTGGTCGCATCCAACCTGTTTGGCGACATCCTGTCCGACCTCGGTCCGGCCTGCACCGGCACGATCGCGATCGCGCCATCGGCCAACATCAATCCGGAAGGGCTGTATCCGTCGCTGTTCGAGCCGGTGCACGGCTCGGCACCCGACATCGCCGGCAAGGGCGTGGCCAACCCGATCGGCCAGATCTGGTCGGGCGCGATGATGCTCGAGCATTTCGGTCACGCGGACGCGGCCAATGCCATCGTCGCAGCCATTGAAAAGGTGCTCGCCGCCGGTCCGCGCGACGCGCCGTTCACGCCCGACATGGGCGGCAAGGGCGGTACGCAAGCGCTCGGCAAGGCGATTGCCGCCAACCTCTGATCCAGCACAATTTTCAAAATTTGAAACGTTGATTCGGCGCAATAAGGGCTAATAAACCCGTTTAATTATTGCTTCTAACTCCCTAATTTACTTGCGGTATTGCACCATTTTGCTACACTGCAAGGCAGAATTTGGCATCTTTTTTTGGAGTCCCGATGCGCCGTTTCATTTTCAAAGCGCTTGTTGTTTCAATGGCTATGGCATTCGCGCTGCCGGCAGCCCAGGCTGCGCGTGCGCACAAGGACGCCAACGGCGGTAAAGCGGAGCGCGTTCATGCCAAGGCTAAAGCCAAAGCCAAGGGCAAGTTTGTTGCAGCCGGCAAGGCCAGGCTCATCCACGCCGACCTGAGCCCGAAGCGCCGCGCCGTTGCGCAGCGCGTGGCCTATGCATCGGCGATGGCCGGCGTGCCCCCGGTGCTGACCGCGGGCGACCTCGCCGGCCTCAACATGACCCGTGATCCTCTGGATCTCAATTCCAGCGTCGCGCTGGTGATGGACCAGTCGACCAGCGAAGTGCTGTTCGAGAAGAATGCCGGCATTGCGTTGCCGATCGCGTCGATCACCAAGCTGATGACCAGCCTGGTGGTGGTGGAAGCCAACCAGGACCTCGATGAAGTCCTTACCGTCACCGAAGAAGATGTGGATCGCGAGAAGTTCAGCCATTCGCGTCTGCGCGTGGGCTCGCAACTGTCGCGCGCCAACATGCTGCACATTGCACTGATGAGCTCGGAGAACCGGGCCGCGTCCGCGCTGGGTCGTCACTATCCGGGCGGCATCCGCGCTTTCGTCGCGGCGATGAATGCGAAGGCACGTGAACTGGGCATGACCAGCTCGCACTTCGCTGACTCGACCGGCCTCAACAGCACCAACGTGTCCAGCGCGCGTGACCTGTCCAAGCTGGTCGTCGCCGCTTACCAGCATCCGCTGATCCGCCAGTATTCGACCGACAGTCGTTACGCGGTTGATCCGGGTGGCCGTCCTCTGCAATACCGCAATTCGAATGGTCTGATCGAAAACCCGGACTGGGAAATTGGCCTGCAGAAAACCGGCTACATCTCTGAAGCCGGCCGTTGCCTGGTGATGCAGGTGCAAGTCGCCGGCCGTGCGGTGGTGATGATCTTCCTCGACTCCAAGAGCAAGCAGTCGCGTCTCGCCGATGCCAGCCGCATCCGCAAGTGGCTGGAGAACCGTGGCGCGTCGGCACTGAATGATCGCAGCGCGAAACGTAGCTGAAGCAAGGCGATCAGCACGGGTGGCTGACAAGGCTGCGCCGGGCTGCAAACAAAAAAGCGAACCGCCGAGGTTCGCTTTTTTTATGTCCGCCGCCCGGTCAGAGGCAAGCGATCACGCGCGCTCGATCATGCGTGCGCGATCATGCGCTTTCCGCTGGCCGGTAACCCAGCACGCCCGAGATATCGTTCGCAGTAGCGATCAGGTCATCCAGCCACTCGTCTTTCAGGCGGTCAGCCGGTGCCGAAATCGACAGGCCGGCCATCAGGCGGCCGCTGTCATCGCGCACACCGGCAGCCATGCAGCGCACGCCCAGTTCCAGTTCTTCATTGTCACGCGCATAGCCGCGCGCGCGCACCAGCGACAGCTCGCGCTCGAGCTTGGCGAGGTCCGTGATCGAGTTCTTGTTGTGGCCGGCCAGGCCGGTGCGGGTCGCGTAGGCGCGCACGGCCTTCGTGTCGTCGACGGACATGAACAGCTTGCCGATCGACGTCAGGTGCAGCGGCGCGCGGCCGCCGATGGCGCGCACCACCTGCATGCCGGAACGCTCGGAAAATGCGCGGTCAATGTAGACGATCTCGTCGCCCTGGCGCACCGACAGGTTCACCGTCTGCTGCGTCTTCCTATGCAGTGACTGCATGAACGGCAGTGCAGCTTCGCGCACGTTCAGACGGCTCTTGACGATATTGCCCAGCTCCAGCAGGCGCATGCCCAGCCGGTAGGCGCCAGGCTCGGCGCGGTCGACGAAGCGCTTGGCCACCATGTCGTTCAGGATGCGGTGCGCGGTGGACGGGTGCAGGCCGGTTGCGGCTGACAGCTCCTTCAGGCTGACCGGGTCCGGGTAACTGGCCAGCGCATCGAGCAGCGTCATCATGCGCTCGATGACCTGGATCGAGGTCTTTTCGGCGGAAGGTGTTTCGGATTTCATCTTGTGGTTGGTGCGATGCAATAAGACCGTTTTATACCACAATGCGAAACGCTGTCACAAGCGCTGAAACCTGTAAACCCCCCGCAGCGATGGGGGATTCGGGTGGCCACCCCACTTCGGCTGCCCTCTGGCAGCAGGGCCAGCCACCGCAAAACCCCACCTTCACCAAATCCATAGGGACTGAAATATTTTTCATCCTGCCGACAGGGTTTGCAGGCGGTCGTTCGTCGGATAATGCGACTTGCTAAAAAACCCATATCACAGCAAGGATTCACATGCGTGTCGGACTGATGGTGACGTGCCTGGTGGACGTGATGCGTCCCGGAATAGGATTTTCTGCAATCAAGCTGCTGGAAGCCGCCGGCTGCGAAGTGGTCGTGCCCGAAGGGCAGACCTGCTGCGGGCAGCCCGCGTACAGCAGCGGCAACAAGGATGCCGCGCGTGAGCTGGCCGAAAAATTCCTCGATGATTTCGATGGCGTCGATTACGTGGTGATCCCGTCGGGTTCGTGCGGCGGCACCATCAAGACCCATTATGACGACATCCTGGCCGGTCACCCGGCGCAGCTGGCGCGCTATGCGCGGCTGAAAGAGCGCGTCTATGAATTGACCGACTTCCTCGTCAACGTCGCGAAGATCGACAAGCTGCCGGCAGCGGCCGCAGGCGCGTTTAAGGGCACGGTCACCTACCACGATTCCTGCTGCGGCCTGCGCGAGCTGGGCGTGCAAAAGCAGCCGCGCGAGCTCATCGCCAAGCGCGACGGCGTCGAGTTGAAGGAGATGGAGCAGGCACGCGCCTGCTGCGGCTTCGGTGGCACCTTCGCGGTCAAGTACGGCGACATCTCGACGGCCATCGTCGACGAGAAGTGCGAACACATCCATGCAAGCGGCGCCGACGCCGTCGTGCTCGGCGACCTCGGCTGCATGCTCAATATCGAAGGCCGGCTGCGTCGCACCGGCGATACCACCACCCGCGTGCTGCACGTGGCTGAAGTCCTCGCGGGAGATGCCTGATGCAAGTCCAGTCCATGCACTTCAAGGCGCGCGCCGGCCAGAAACTCGCTGACCAGCGCCTGCAACAGAACCTGAAAAAACTGTCGACCAAGTTCGTCACCGCACGCGCTTCGGCCATCACCGAACTCGATGACTTCGAGGGTACGCGCGACGCCGCCATCGAGCGCCGCATGCGCGCGATCAAGAACCTCGACGTCTGGCTCGAGACCTTCGAAAAGGAAGCGACCCGCCGCGGCGCGACCGTGCTGTTCGCCGAGAGCGCCGAAGAAGCGTCGAAGCTGGTGGTGCAGATCGCGCAGAAGCACGAAGTCAAGAAGGTCATCAAGTCGAAGTCGATGGTGTCCGAGGAAATGGCGCTCAACAAGGCGCTGGAAGCGGTCGGCGTGCAGCCGGTCGAGACCGACCTTGGCGAGTACATCCTGCAGATCAACGACAACGAAGCGCCGTCGCACATCATTGCGCCCGTGGTCCACAAGGACAAGGAAGAGATCGCCGACCTGTTCGCGAAGGTGCACGACAAGCCGCGCCAGACCGATATCGCGGCGATGACGCGCGAAGCGCGCGAGGTGCTGCGCCCGCACTTCCTGTCGGCCGACATGGGTGTTACCGGCGGTAACTTCATCATCGCCGAATCCGGTTCGGTGGCCGTGGTGACCAACGAAGGCAACGAGGGCATGTGCACCATCAAGCCGCCCAAGGTGCACGTGGTCGTGACCGGCATCGAGAAAGTGCTGCCGACGCTGTCCGACCTCGCGACCGTGATGCGCCTGCTGCCGCGCTCGGCGACGGGCCAGTCGATCTCCAACTATTTCTCGCTGCTCACCGGCCCGCGCGCAAAGGACGAGAAGGATGGTCCCGAGCACATGTACTTCGTGCTGGTCGATGGCGGCCGTACCGGCCTGGTCGGCTCCGAGTTCGAAGAGATGCTGCGTTGCATCCGCTGCGGCGCCTGCATGAACCACTGCCCGGTGTACCAGAAGATCGGCGGCCACAGCTATGGCTGGGTCTATCCGGGTCCGATGGGCAGCGTGCTGACGCCGTCCTATGTCGGTGTCGAGAATGCGATGGATCTGCCGCAAGCGTCCACCCTGTGCGGCGAGTGCCATGTGGTGTGCCCGGTGAAGATTCCGCTGCCGGACCTGCTGCGCAAACTGCGCGAGAAGCAGTTCAAGAAGGGCTTGCGCCCGGTCTATGAGTATTTCGCATTCGGGGTCTGGGCCTTCTTCGCCAAGCGTCCGACGCTGTACCGCTTTGCCACGAAGATGGCAGCGCGTGTGCTCAAGGTCTGGGGTGGCAATGGCAAGATGATCCATGCATTGCCGATGGCTGGCGGTTGGACGGATAATCGCGACATGCCGGCTCCCCCGGGCAAGACCTTCACGGAGCTGTACCGCGAGCGCAAGCAGTCCTGATTTCCTTACCTACCCATGCCCGAGAATCAGCCGTCGGAAAACCAGCGAGTACTGAACGAGTTCAAGAGCAAGCGCGGACTGATGCGCTTGCTGGCTGCGCTGTCGTATTCGGCCGATGGATTCCGGACAGCGTGGCGTTACGAGCACGCGTTCCGGCAGGAGTTGGCGGTGGTCGTGCCCGGCGTCGTGGTCGCGCTGCTGTTGCCTGTAACGGCGCTGGAAAAGCTCGCACTGGTTGGCGTGCTGGTCTTGTTGCTGGTGGTCGAGTTGATCAACTCGGCGATCGAAGCGGTGGTTGACCGCGTGTCCCTTGACCGCCATCCCTTGTCCAAGAGTGCGAAAGATCTCGGCAGCGCCGCCGTGATGCTGGTCGTCGCATTCGCTCTGCTGACCTGGGGCGTGATCGTGCTGCCGCTGCTGCTCGGATAAACGACACTAGACCCCGGCCTGCGCCGGGGTGACGCTTGACCGCACGCAGCACTGCGATACGTCGTCCCGGCGCATGCCGGGACCCAGCGTCTTCTGTTCTTCTTTATCGCCGGTTTTTGTTTACAGCCCCGGGTCCTTGATCTCGAGGTGCACCTCGTTCACCGCTTTCACGACGTCCTCGGACAGCCGGATGCCGTAGGCGTCGATATCGGTCTTCAACTGTTCCAGCGTCGTCGCGCCGATGATGGTCGACGACACGAAGTTGCGCGTGTAGCACCAGGCCAGCGCCAGTTCGGTGACGCTCATGCCATGGTCCTTGGCGATCTGCATGTAGCGTTTGGTCGCCTCGATCACGCGCGGGCGCATGTAGCGCGGGCTCCAGTTCGGCGGGAATACGGTGAGGCGGCCATGCGCTTTCGGGTTCTC
>JACCDQ010871373.1_pt1 | contig 22705 bp, 1 predicted proteins | sample 7446031 | NCBI WGS metagenome assembly JACCDQ01 (sample SAMN15323442, study PRJNA562643) | freshwater metagenome | isolation source: river surface water | place: USA:Blue River Watershed | collected 2017-08-17 | reverse complement strand
GGTCTGTGCCGCATACAAGAAGTTGAGTGAGCCGAGAGAGTGCCCGACAAAGAGCAGCTCCCCTGAATCAAGCTCTCCAAGCATCTCAGCCTCTGCCACCAGAAGGCTCTGCCAGTCGCCAGTCACCGGCTTTTCCGGTGAGGGAAACTGTGGATACGCGACAACGTGTCCGGCCTTACGAGCCGCGGTTGCAAGGTGTCTCTGCCAATGATCCGGATAACGAAGATTTCCCAGACCGTGATTGATTAAAAGCCTTGCCATGTTTCTATTCTGGCAAATAATTATTTGCGTCGGCGAACTTGACGTAACGTGAGGTAACCAAATCCAATTGCAAGAACACCGGCAATCCATTGCCAGGCAAAACCGTTAGATTTTGCAGTGCCATCCACGGTTAGCTCTTCATTCAAATCCGGAGCCGTCGTCGACTGTTCGCAATTAGTCGCTGCCGGATCTGTGTCATTTGCGTTCAGAATATTGTCGCCGTCGATGTCATCATCTTTACCATTGACTATTCCGTCGCCATCGATATCGGAGTCGTTATTATTTTTGATTCCGTCACCATCAGTATCGATTGGTGCGCAAACGGTAGGTGTAGATGATGGTGTCGCAGCCGATGATGGTGCAGTCGTCATTGCTGCGAGCATGATGGAGAACAGCAACGCCAGAATGACGATAATTGCTGACCAGCGAACCCAAGGCTTAACTGGACGACTTGCCTCAGAGTATTCAACCCTCGGACTGCGTTGGCTCTTTTTCTTTGGCATTAAATTACTCCAGCAAGCTTCATGGTGACGAGTAGCATCACGATTCCGCCGATGCGATAAATCCACTTTAGGCCAGGGCGCTTGATGAATCGCTCTTCGCCTGGCAAGCCCTCGCGTCCGAGGATATGGAGGAGACCCAGACCCAGCATCGGAATTGGAAGCAATGCGAATGACCAAAGTGCAAGCTCAGGGCTAGAACCGAACCAACCGGCAACAACCTGGGTAGTAACTGACGCCACCACAAGAGTGAAGGCCAGACCTGGCACACCGCTAGGCAAAATACGCCACAACCATGGGTAGTTCGGGAACTTGTGACCGAACCAGCCGATGACGGTCGGGGCAACGAATAGAACGGACCCCATGACCGTTCTCCAGTCATTGCCCATAAGCGCAGCGGTAACGAAGATAAAGACTCCGAGACGGAGCGAGACCGAGATCCAACGCTGAGCAGGGTGCAGGTCATTCACCTGAGTCGGGTGCAGGTAGTTCAAACGGTCAGGTACAAGTCGAGCGACGCCTTCTTCACCAAGTACGCGAAGGGTAATCGCCACAGCGACCGCCAGCGAGAAGTCTGCGACGTGGTTGGCGACCGCAAGTGTGCTTCCGGCAAGGGCAGGAAGCGTTGCGATCATGCTCGAAGTTACCCATCCACCAATAAACGGTAGAACAGCTAGGTCAACAATGCGCTCCCAAATGTAATAGCTGTTCCCCTCAGGTATCTTTCGGAATGCACGGAATGCATTCGCCAATAGAGCTGGTCCATAACCAACAATGACCACACCTAGAAGCATGCGCACGTCATTGATGTCAGAACCGGCACCCATGATGAGCGATCCGATCACGAAGACAAGCGTTCCTAGGAATCCAGCGAATGTGTCGAAGATACCAATCACTGCTATTGCCAAGAACAACTGCCATTGTGGTGGCTGATGCGCGCCTGCATTAATGAATAGTGATACAACTGCCAACGTCATCGAAGCGATTGTCGGAATCACCGACAATGGACCCATGAGTGCGCGAAGATAAGCGCCATCCTCAGCGATTCGAGTAAACAACGGCGTGAAGTGCGACAGTCCGTGAATCAACTTCAAAGACGGCTTGTCAATGAAGGTCCAGAATCGACGACGCCATATCCGCCAACGGTCTCCCCGACCTCTACGGAACATTTCGTACTCTTCGTGGTGAGTGTCGACGTTGGAGACAGAACCTCCGCCGTCGCCCTCTCCGCCGGCACCATCTCCACCGGAACCATTGCCGTTTCCGCCAGAGCCACCGGATGAACCAGAGCCTCCCGATGATCCACCGGAAGATCCACCCGATGAACCACCAGTCGTTCCACCACCGGCACGTGCACCGCCGGAAGCGCCAGAACCACCGGCGGCATTACCGCCGGCAGCTCCAGCACCGGCCGACGCACCAGCGGCGGCCGCTCCACCGGCGGCTGCGGCACCAGCAGCTGCTGCTCCTGCTGCCGCGGCGGCACCGGCTGCGGCAGCCGCAGCTGCCGCGACCGATCCAGCAATCGCTGCGACATTTCCCGTAGTTTCGGTCAATGCGACAACACCCTGAGGTGAGCCGAGCGGGTTAAACGGGGCTGGTGGGGCTGCGTCATTACCCGTCGCACCGATTGCTGGATTGGCTACTGGCTCACCAGGGTTAATTTCCGGAATCTTAATTTCCGGAGTAACCGCAGGTGGCAATTCTGTTGGTTGTGGGGCAGCAACTGCAGACTGCGATGGTTCTGCAGATGCACTTGGGGATGCGGATGGTGCTGCTGAAGCCGACGCTGACGCACTAGGAGAAGGTGTCGTGGTTGCAGAAGGCGCAGCCGACGCACTAGGTGAAGGAGAAATTGTTGCTGTTGCCGAAGCACTTGGTCTAGGTGATGCCGAGGCCGAAGTCGACGGACGCGGAGTAGCAGTAGGAGGCTTTGAGACCGAAGGCGTCGGAGTTGGAGTCGGTGAAGGTGGTGGTGGCGGAGGCGGAGGTACCGTTCCGTAACTTGCCGTAGCTGCAGCCGATGTTCCGTTCGCATTTATCGCGACGACGCTTACGGTGTTTACCTGTGTCGAAACAATCGCAAGTTTGGTGCAGTTGGTTGCGTTGACTGCGGTGCAAGCCGCAACTCCATTTATGGTCACGGTGTAACCGGTAATTGGAGAACCACCGTCGACCAGCGGCTGTGACCAAGTAATTAGCAAGTCGCCGCCGACTGGTGTGGTGGTCAGCTGGTTAGGAGTACCAGGCACGGTTCCCTGAAGTGTTGCACCTTGAGTTGTGCTGCTGTTGGTGGTTCCGTTGCTGTTGGCCTCGGTGACCACTTTGATGTCATAACCGGCTGGAAGCGCCGAACTGGTGGCTGATGGGCTCGGAGTCGATACGGTCGCTCGGCCGAAGCGAATTGAGCGGGCCGCTGCAAGCCTGCGGAGGGAAGCAGTAGACAGGTTATTTATGGTGGTGTTCAACTGGTTCGGATCAGTAATGACCACGTCAGGTGAGGCGGCGAAGTCAGTACCTCGCACTGCCACATAAACGTTGTAGCTCTGGAAGGTACCGTCGAAGACCACCGGCTTTGTCCAGTTAATGTCGAGCGAGGTACCTGACTGGACTGCCGTCAAGTCAGTAACCGAGGTCGGTGCATCCACGGGAGCTACTGGCAAGGCCGATGAAGGTGAGTAAATGCCAACGCCAGCGGCGGTAATTGCTGCGACCTTGATTGTGTAGTTCACACCTACCGTCGGCTCAACTCCGAGCACTGTGCAGGCAAGCGGAACGACATTCGGGTCACAGGCGTTGTTAGTGAATTCACTTCCATCGCTACCTGTGGCCACGAGTGAGTAACCAACAATCGGCGAACCTCCGGTGTAAGAAGGTGCTGTAAAGGTTGCGGTGATCGAACGGATACCGCCGGAGAGTGCGTAGATGTGCGGGGCGCCAGCCTGGACAGCTGCAATTGTGAAGTATTGGGTCACGGTCGAAGCTGCGTTGTAATTTTGGCTTGCACCCTGATCGGCATTAATCTCACAAATACCTGCGGCAAGAATTTCGACTAAACCAACGCTGGTCACGGTACATGAGTTGTTGGTAGTTCCAGCTGCACGGCTATAGGTAACCGGTAGGCCAGAGTTACTGGTGGCGTTGAGCATGAACGCGGATGCGCCGAATGTCTTGTTTGCGATAACTGGGAAGTTGATCGACTGGTTCAGAGCACCGACGGTGATCGACTGGGTGGCGTAGTCGGCATTGTATGTGCCGTTACCTACCTGGGTTGCACGGATGTCGCAATCACCGGTGGCCAAGAACAATAGCTTGGTCGGTGTGGTGGCATCGAACCTACATATAGTGTTCAAGCCACCGGTGATTGAGTATGTGACCGGCAATGAGCTAGATGCCACTGCCGCGAAATCGTAGGAACCGGTAACCGTTGGATACATCGGGATGGTTGAGGTGAATCGAACCACCTGGTCGAGCTTGGTTACGGTGACATTTTGCGCTGCACTGTCGACAGCAATGTAGTTCTGTGACTCGGCCTTGCGAGCGATGACGGAACAGGTGCCTGACTGAGCTGCAATTAACTGCCCATTCAGAATTGAACAGGTTGCTGTTCCGGTCGCGGTGTAACTAATCGCACCGTTTCCAGAACCACCGGCGGTGACCAGTTCCATTGAACCTGCAGTCATGGTGTTCAAGTTCACTAAGCGCAACGGCGACTGAGCAATCTTGTTAATAGTTATTCGCTGTGGAGCGGATGATGCGTCAAGGTAGTTCGCATCACCATCGCGAGTAGCAATCACGGTACAGGCATTGACCGCAGCATTTCCAGGAACCAAAAGCGTGCCGACCAACTTACAGTCACCGTTCACGAAGTAGCTCACGGCTCCGGTGCCAGATCCACCTGAAGAAGTGACATTCAAAGTTCCGAGGTAGTTCACGTTGTTTGCCGATGTGATCGACAGTGTTGCCTGAGAAGCGCGGACAATGCGGAATGTGGTGGTCAACTGATTGGTGATGTAGTAAGTGGTGCCAGGAATGACAACGGTAATTACACAGTCACCAACGCCCTTGATTGTGGCCACACCGGTTGCAGCATTCAAAGTACAGATAGAAGGAAGGGCTGTGGTCGAGAAAACCGTTACGCCTGGGCTATCGGTGCTGAATGTCGGGGTCACCGCCAAGTTTGGTGAGTATGAGCTTTCTGGGTAGGTCAGCACAATGTCAGCAACCTTGGTCAGAGTGAATCCGGCAGACGTGACTCCAGCTAAAGCGCCTGAGGTAAAGCGCAGCTGGTAGTTAGTTCCAGGCACACCGGCTGCTGTCAGGCCGGCGAACTGAACCTGGCCATTGACTGCGGTAGCGGTTACTGAACCTCCGGCTGAACCACCCGAACCGGAAGAAGGACACTGTGCTGTGGCACAGACGGCTGCGGTAACTACTGTCGAGTTGTCCATAGTGGCACGGTTGCCATAAGCATCGCGAACCTCGACCATCGGCTGAGTTCCTAACGCCGTGCCGCTAATCGCTCCAACGGGTTGAGTCAGCATGACCAAACGTGCAGGTACGTTATGTGTCACATTCAAGGCATTCGACGTGGCCGAGGTAATTCCAGTTGCCGAGAAGGTCAAGGTGTAGTTCTGCGACAGCGGAGTACCAATCAAAATCAGTCCGTTGAACTGCACATAACCACCTACCGCGGTTGCTGTGGTTCCACCTGAAAGACTTCCGTTGGTGCCGCTGGCAATCGCGACCGAAACTACAGTTGAGTTGTTGCTGGTCGCAAGGTTGCCATACTGGTCAAGCAACTTCAAACGAGGCTGAGTCGGCAAGTCGTTTCCAGTTGCATCGGCTGTCGGCTGAGTTACCCAAACCAAAGTTGAAGCTGCGTCGTGAGTCACGTGCAATGCAGCCGAGGTGTCTGTTGCGAGCGATCCAGAACTAAAAGTCAAGGTGTAATCCAACATCGGAGTACCTGTCAACTTGAGTCCTGAGAATGTAGCAACACCATTGACTGAAGTTGCCGTCAGATTTCCAGATAGCGAGCCATTACTTCCAGATGCAATCGACGCAGTCACTACCGTGGTGGAGTCAGCAAGCACGATGTTGTCGAAGTAGTCGAGGACCTGAACGACAGGCTGAGTCGCCAAATTCTTTCCTGTGACAGCACCAACTGGCTGAGAAATAATTCTCAAGTGGGTCGGGTCACCAGCAACTACTGAGAAGTTTGCGGAGGTAACTGCAACAAGTGGCGATGATGTGAAAGTCAGTTTGTAATTCACGCCAGGTGTGCCGGTGAGTGCAAGATCAGTAAATGTAGCGACACCGTTTACTGCCGTTATTGTCTGAGTGCCGGTAAGTGTGCCATTTGCTCCAGAGCTGATTGCTGCGGTCACAACAGTGGAGTTGTCATTTGCCACCAAGTTGCCGTAGTAGTCGAGCACGCGAACCACCGGCTGTGTGGTCAACTGAATGGCGGTCTTACCTGCGACTGGCTCGGCGCCGATGGCCAACTGGTAAGGAGTGTTGAAGGTCACTGAGATTGAACTGCTGCTAGCACCCGTGAAACTGCCTGAGCTAAAGCCAAGTACGTAGGCAGTGCCTGGCGTACCGACCAGGCGAACGTTGCTGAAGGTAGCTACACCGGCGACGGCCGCAATCGATGTCTCCCCCGAAACTCGACTGGTGTTCAAGCTTCCACCCAAGCCGGAGGCCACCGAAATAGTCACGGTATCGGTGTTTGACGTAGCAACGTTGTCGAAGCGGTCACGGATTTCAACTACCGGCTGGGTGGTAAGTCGCTCACCAGTGGCATTGCCACCAACCGGCTGCTGAGTGATGACCAACTTGGCGGCATCAGCGTGAACAATTGTGAATGTAGCCGAGGTAACTGCGGTCAAACCATTCGAAGTAAAGGTAAGTGTGTAACTTCCAGGAAGTGTACGAATGTTTAGCGCGCCAAACGAGGCTACACCGCTCGCTGCAGTTGCCGAAGTTCCGGAAAGCACATCTCCGTTTAGTGGGCTAGTCATTGCCGCGGTGACCACCGCAGAAGACGAGGTAACTCGGTTACCGTAAAGATCCACCACGTGAACTACAGGAGTGGTCGTCAAAACGTCGCCGGTCTTGCCGCCCACCGGCTGAGTCGACATCACAAGGTGATGTGCATTTCCGAAAGTCACGGTGGCGCTCTGGTCAGTTGTGACATTTAGCGACTGTGACAAATCGGTTGTATAAGTAATTGTGTAGGTGCCAGAGAGTGCACCGATACCTAGGTCAGTAAATGTCGCAATTCCCTGAGATGCCGCAACGGATGCAGATCCAACCAAAGCTCCACCGTTAGAAATCGAGGCTGTGACAGTTGAACCACTTCCTGTGCCGGTCTGAACTACGTTGCCATAGCGGTCCTTTATTGTGATGACTGGCTGGGTTGTGAACGCAACGCCGGCTCGAGCTCCTGCTGCCGAAGTTGAAAGCACAATTTGTGTGGCCACGTTGTTGGTCACAGAAATGGCGATTGAGTCTGCAGAAGTTATTGCGGCGGTAGTGAAGTTCAACTTGTAGGAGGCATTCGGGGTACCGACCAACTGTAGGTGAGTGAATGAAACCACGCCGCCAGAGGCTGTTGCCGTTGCATTGGCGAGGGTGCCACCGCTACCAAAGGACACGTGCGCGGTGATGATTGAACTGCTGTCAGAAGTGACCAGGTTGCCGTACTGGTCCTGCAACTGAAGCACTGGTTGACCGTCTAGATCCTCGCCCGTCATGTTTGTGCCGTGCGGTTGAGTCACCCAGACCAACTGCGACGCAGGAGCGTGAGTCACGCTAAACGACTGGGATGTAGCCCCGGTCAGTCCAGTCGATGCGAAAGCCAAACTGTAGTTTTGCAGTGGAGTACCGACCAGACGCAATGCACTAAATGAAGCAACTCCAGCTACAGCGGCCTTGCTCGAACCTGCAGGCAGGGTGGCATTTCCATCACCGCTGGCAACAGAGGCAGTAATAGTGGCGGTGGAGTTCTCCACCACGTTGCCGTATGCGTCGTAAACCTTAACTACCGGAGCTGTGGTGAAAGCTGCGCCTGTAGCGTGACCACCCACAGGTTCGGTAGTGACGACCAAGCGATCTGCATTTCCATAGCCAAGAGCAAGTGATTGCGTGACGGTACTGAAGCCAGTGTTCAAACCTTCGAAGGTAAGTGTGTATGTAGCCTTCAATCCCGACAACCCGAGGTCGGTGAATCGAGCAATACCGTTCACAGCGACAATCGTGGTGGTACCGACCAAAGTTCCGCCGGTAGAAACAGATACCTGAATTGAAGAGCCTGAAAGGTTGCCATCGGTTACCACGTGGTTTTCGATGTCCTGCACCTGAACGATTGGCTGTGTCGCAAATATGTTTCCCGCGGTCGCTCCTGAAGCTTGACGAGAGATTGCAATGTGGTGGGCAGCACCATGAATGACCTGGAAAGTCGCGGAAGCCACTGAAGTGGTTGAACCCACGGTAAGTGGTGCAGTGAAGTCCAAAGTGTAGTTATTGTTTACGGCAGCATCCGAGAGGATCACATTGGTAAATGTCGCACGACCGGCAACCGAAGTTGCCGTTACCTGACCCATGGAGAGATCGCCGAGGCCGGTGTTGTTATCACTGTGGATGTTGACAGTAATGATGCGTGTCGAATCGGAACCTGTAGTGACCGTGTTGCCGTACTGGTCTTGAATCTCGACAATTGGCTGCACTGTCAGTGGCGAACGCACGGCATTACCGCCGATTGGTTGCTGAATAATTACCACCTGTGACGCGGCAGCGTGCATCACGGTGAAATTGGTTGAATTAGTTGCGGTTAGGGTGTTGCCTGCGACTGCAAAGTGCAGCGAGTAGTTGGTGCCAGGTAGGCCGACGAACTTTAGACCGCTGAAAGTTGCCAAACCGTTTGAGGTAGTCGCGGTCGGGTTTGGAGATCCAGACAGTGTTCCACCATTGGCACCAGCGTATGAAGCAGTAATTGTGCGGCCTGTGTCGGTCAGAACTCGGTTATCGAAGGCATCTAGGACCTCAATGGCGGGCTGAGTCGCGAAGACTGAGCCGGTAGGTCCACCTGATGAAGGCTGGGTAAAGACGCCCAGCTTCACCGCGGTACCCGCGGCGAGGCTCAGCGACTGACTGGTGGTCAGTGAGCCATAGCCAGCGTTGGTGACTGCATAAGTCAAGGTGTAGCTTGCAGTGGCACCGGAGAGATTTAGATTTGCGAAAGTTGCTATTCCACCAGACGCCTGAACCGTGTCGGTACCAGCAAGAGTTCCACCAGAAGCTGATGCTCGAATGTTCAGAGCGGCCTCTGCTCCGGTAGTCACTAGGTTGTGGTCTGCATCCTCGATGTAGATTACCGGCTGAGTTGAGAACGCAATTCCAGCCTGGGCACCAGCAGCAGCTGTGTGAACTGAAAGTTGAGTCGCGGCGCCGTGAGTCAAAGTTACTGATTGCGTAGCCGAAGTTAGGCCGGCAACAGCGTAAGTAATTGTGTAGGTACCTACAGAACCGCGAAGGCTCAACTGGTTTGCAGTTGAAACCGATGACCAGTCATTCGCACCCATCGCAGACGCGGCCGATGAAAGTCCGTCAACAGTCGCACCAGTACTAACCGAAACAGTGACCGTATCCGTTGCCGTAGCAATCTTGTTTCCAGATACGTCCTGAATTTCCACTACCGGCTGGGTAGCGAATGCAACTCGGTTTACAAACCCTGCTGCCGGACGAACCAGGGCAACCTTTGCCGCGGCACCGACTGTTATGTCGATCGACTGTGAAGTCGAAGTCAAACCGGTTGAGGTGTAAGTAATTGTGTAAGTTCCAATAGTTCCCGTGAGTTTCAATCCAGAGAAGTTAAGTACACCAGCAGTAGCCGCGACCGTGGCTGTGCCACCAAGTGTCGGTCCAGTAACCGCTGCGGTAATCGATGCTGTTGAAGTAGTGACAGTGTTACCGGATACGTCTTGCACGGTGATCTGAGGTTGAGTAGTGAAGTTGACAGTGTTTACCGCTCCAGCTGCAGCGCGAGTAACGGCCAACTTGTTTGCCGCACCGGCCACCACAGTGATGGTCTCGGAGGTAGAGATCGCGGTATTAGCCAGGGTGTAGCTGATGGTCTTGGTGCCGATAGTTCCGGTGAACTTCAAGTCGGTAAAGCTAGCCACACCGTTGACTGCAGCCACGGACGTGGTTCCAGTCAGCCCTGAAGCCATAGAAGCCACTACTGACGCGGTAGCGTCGGCGCCTGTGGTGCAGGTGTTGCCATCGGCATCCTGGATGGTGACCTTAGGCTGCTGAGTAAATGCCACGTCGTTGGTGATTGTGCTGGTGCCATTTGGTGCCACATTGGAGGTGTAAATATATCGACCCATAGTGGTGTCTGAACCGGTGTAGGTACCAGCTCGGTAACCGCTACCCAAAGTTCCGTTAATCGATCCCCAACTGATCTTGGTGGCCGCACCGGTGGCGTTTATGTCCTGCCAATTTAGTGTGTAAGGATCACCTTGCTTCACAAAACCGATCGAACGGTTGGTGTAGTAGTACCAGTCAGTTCCATTAGCGCGAGTAACACTTGTAAAGGTGGTGTCTGAATCCAGGTTCGCCATCACAGATGCTCGAGGCGCTGCTGCCAGCACATCGAAGTTTGCGCCGGCAACCGGACCGGCTGCATACATCATGTATGTTCCCGTACAGTTTGCGTAAACAGTCGCAAGCGATGGCTGCGAGTAGTTGCCATAAGTGTCTGAGTAGCAGAGTGTCCAGTTTCCACCGGTCACTGTCGACTTTGCCACGTTAGTCGCAGGTCCGGTTGGGTAGTACAAACTTGCTGCTGTTGGACTTGCGCTCTGAGTAATGGCGACCTGAGTAGCTGCACCGTGAGTCAAAGAAATCGATTGTGTGGCAGAAGCCAAACCAGTTGATGCATAGGTGATTGTGTAGGTGCCGACGGTACCGTTCAATCCCAAAGTTTGGGCTTCAGTCACACCCATGGTCCAGTCAGCAACCGCGCCTACAGTCACTGTCGTCAGACCAGTCACCGAAGCTCCCGAACCAACCGAGACAGTGATCGTGTAGCTCGAGCTGTTTACCTGGTTGCCCGAAATATCCTGAATTGCTACACGCGGCTGAGTGGTGAACTTTGTCCGGTTGACTGCACCAGCAGCAGCACGAATCAGGCCGACCTTATTGGCCGCGCCCACGGTGACCGTGATTGACTGCGAAGTACCGGTTACTCCGCTGGCCGTGTAATTGATTGTGTATGTTCCAATCGTTCCGGTGAGCTTTAGGCCAGCGAATGTTGTTTCACCGGCAATTGCGGCAACCCCGGCGGTGCCACCCAGAGTCGGGCCGGTAACCGCAGCGGTGATGGTCAGAGTTGAATTGGCGACCTTGTTTCCAGATACGTCCTGCACCTGAATCTTTGGTTGGGTGGTGAACGCGACATCGTTCACAGCGCCGGCAGCGGCGTTTATCACGGCGAGTTGGGTCGCCGAGCCATAAGTCACTGTGATGGTTTCGCTGTTGGTAATTGCCGTAGGAGATGCAATAGCGTACGTAACTGTCTTAGCACCAGTCGTACCTGTGAACTTCAAACCAGTAAATGTTGCTAAACCTGCGACGGCAGCAACTGTTGAAGTGCCCGACAAACCAGAGACCATCGAAACTGTCACGTTCTGAGTCGAATCTGTGCCTGTGGTGACAGTGTTGCCGTCTTGGTCCTGAATTGTGATTCGAGGCTGCGATCCAAAAGCTGTGTCGTTTGCGGTGCTTCCGCTGGCAATTGCCTGAGTGATAGCTAGCTGAGTGGTGACACCGTGAGTCAAAGTAAATGTCTGCGTAGCCGAAGTCAATCCAGTAGACGCAAAGGTAAGTGTCTTTGAATTCGCAGTTCCATACTTACCAAGTGCGGTGGTCGCAGTCGACCAGTCCACGACACCGGCGACTGCTGCCAACGAGGTAGTTCCAGTCAAAGTACCGGTACTTATCGAAACAGTGACAGTTGCTGTGGAAGTTGTCACTCGGTTACTTGAAGCATCCTGAATTTCAAGCACCGGTTGGGTGGTGAAGTTAGTTCGGTTGACAAAGCCGGTCACTTGAGTTGTAAGCACTACCTTTGATGCTGCACCTGGAGAAAGGTCAATCGATTGTGACGTCGAAGTCAGACCATTCGAAGTGTAGGTAATTGTGTAAGTTCCGACTGTTCCAGTAAGCGACAGCCCTGCAAATGTGGTTTCACCGGAAACGGCCGCTACCGATGCTGTTCCACCCAAAGTTGGACCAGTTACCGCAGCGGTAATTGAAGCAGTTGAACCGGTCACTACGTTGCCAGAGACATCCTGAATCTGAACCTTTGGCTGCGTGGTGAATGCCACTCCATTGACGGCACCGGACGCTGCCCTACTGACACTCAACTTATTAGCCGAACCGGCTACTACAGTCACCGTTTCTGAAGTAGTTATCGCAGTGCTGGCCAATGTGTAGGTAATTGTTTTAGAGCCAATTAAACCTGTGTACTTTAGGTCCGAATAAGTTACTACACCGTTCACAGCTGCAACAGAAGCAGTACCTGACAATCCACTAGCCATCGACGCAACCACCGACGCGGTTGAATCTGCACCAGTAGTGCAGGTGTTGCCATCGGCATCCTTGATTGTGATTATTGGCTGAGAAGCCATTACCTGGTCATTGATAACAGCATTTACATTTCCGTTTGACTGGTAGAAAATGCGCTCGTGGCCAGTAGTTGGGTAAAGCGTTCCCATTCGGTAACCGTTGTACGGGCCTAAGTGAATGCAGTAGTGGTTCACACCTGGGCTCGTTGTGTCACAACTACTTAGAGAAACTGTGTCCCCCTGAGGAACATAACCCATCGAATAAGCGGTGCGGAAATACCAACCAACACCATTAGCAACGTGCAATGTGTTTCCAGTGGTCGCGTAAAGCACATCTGTTCTTGGTGCTGCTGCAGCCATTAGCAAAGTAGATCCGCTATTTACTCGGCCGGCAACCATCAAGTACGACTGTGTACAGGCAGGAATCATTTGAGCTTCTAGGTCGGTACCGAGGCCATTCCAAGACTGTACGTAGCATTGAGTCCAACCTCCAGATGTAACTGTAGAAATAGCAACGTTGGTCTGTATACCTGACGGGTAGTAGGAAGGAGTTGCAGCAACTGAAGGTTGGGCACTTTGAGTGATTGCAAGTTGTGTTGCGGCACCGTGAGTCAGCGTGAATGTCTGGGTAGTGTCTGAAGTCAAACCAGTTGAAGCGAACGTCAAAGTCTTCGAGCCGATTGTGCCGTATTTACCAAGTGCCGTAGCTGCCGTGGTCCAGTCAGCCACACCGTGAACCGCTGCCAAAGACGTGGTTCCGGTCAAAGTTCCAGAGCTGATAGAGACCGTTACTGTAGCGCTTGAATCGACCAAGTTGCCTGAGACGTCCTGAATCTGAGCCACCGGCTGAGTAGTGAAGTTAGCGCGATTCACGAAGCCGGCGACTCCGGTAGTAACGACAACCTTGGTAGCGGCACCTGTCGTAAGTACTACGTCTTGAGTAGCGGAGGCATAGCCGGTGAATGCATATGTAAGTGTGTAAGTGTCAGCCTTACCGGTCAGAGTGATGCCAGCACCAGTAAAGTCGGCGACTGACCCGCTAAGCGGCTTTGAAGTTGTACCCGACAGCACTGCCGTTCCACCGCCGACACCCGTACCGACTGTGATTGTCAAAGCACCACCACCGGTATTGGTCACGTTGTTGTCAGCATCGACAAGCTTTGCAATTGGCTGAGTGGTGAAGGCAACGCCGTTAGTAAATCCAGCGGCAGCAGTTGTTACCAAAACCTTTGTGGCATCTCCCGCACTTAGAGAAATGAAACCCTGGTTCACACCTATCGACGGAGATTCAATTGTGTATCGAACCGTGAAGTTTCCGGCGGTACCCTGCAGCGTAAGGCCGCTGAATGTGGCAATACCTGCTGATGCAACAGCAGTTGAACCTGCGCTTACGGTACCTGTGCCTACCGTGACAGTGGCAGTGACAGTGGCCGTCGATGTAGTTGCGTTGCCAGATGCATCGGCTATCTTCACTACTGGCTGGACGAGACATGCAATTCTTGAACGGCAGCTATTCGCACCCGTAGTTACCACAAGTTGGGTAGGCGCACCTGCGACCAACGAGATGGTCTGAGTGTTCGTGATAGTTGAAGGCGAACTGATCGTATAAGTAAGTGTGATTGTTCCTGCGGTACCAGTCAGCTTTAGATTAGTGAATGTGGCGACGCCCGTGCCAGACGCCCCGGCAACTGTTGTGGTGCCGGCCAAAGTAGCCGAGCTGCTGGTGACCACGACGTTTTGTGTCGACTGGGTACCAGTCGTAACCGCGTTGCCATCCTGGTCGAGAATAGAGACGACCGGCTGAGTAGTGAAGTTTGAGCCGTTGGTGGCACCTGCAGCCGCCGTTGAAATAGACAATTGATAGGCCGGGCCGTGAGTCACGTTGAAGCTCTGGGCGGCAGTGGTTAGCGCACCCGACGAATAAGTGAGAGTGTTGTTCGTGGCGATCAAGCCAGCAACAGAAAGTCCGCTAAACGTTGCAACACCACTCGATACCGAGGCTGTGGCAGTTCCGCTAAGTGTGCTTCCACCTGTCAAAGTGGCAGTCACACCAGTAGCCCAGTTTGTCACGGTGTTGTTCCAGGCATCCTGAACGGTAACCGATGGCTGAGTAGTAAACGCGGCGCGGTTCACGAAGCCGGCTGCTGGAGTGGTCAAAGCCAACTTTGTAGCAGTTCCGTAAGTGATTGTGATCGGAGTTGCGTTCGCAACACTCATCTGCGGGTTGGTGCTGTAGGTCGCCGTGTAAGTAATTGTGTAGTTCTGTGAAACTGAGCCAGAAATACCTAGGTCGATAAACGACGCAACTCCACCAATGGCGCGCGCGGTGGTTGTACCAATTAGAGTTCCGGTGCCACCAGTCAAGGTAGCTGTCACGTCGAGTGTGGTTCCGTTTGCTGTCACCACGGTGTCTGCGATAGAACGAATTTCGATAACAGGCTGAGTGGTGAAAGCGATACCCGCACGACCACCTGCAGCCTGAGTAGTAATCGTTAGGTGATCTGGATCACCAGCCTGAATAGTCACGTTTGCCGCACGCAGCGCAGACTGCGATGAAATCGCAGCAACTCCGAAGTCAATTGACAAGGTTCCGGTTCCAGCAGTTACCTTCAAGTTGTTGAAAGTAAATGTGCCGCCTGCTGCTGTATAAGAAGTAGTACCGCCTAGGGTGAATCCACCGGTAGGAGTGGTTGCTGTCACAGTGTTGGTCACAGCGTTTTGCGAACTAATCGTGTTGCCGTAAATGTCCTTGAGTGTGACCACCGGTGAAGGACTAAAGACTGTGCCCACATAGCCCGAAGTTGGCAAGTTGGTTGCGGTGTACTGTGTTGCCGTACCGAAGTTTGCGGTGATACCGTCCACGGTGCCAGGACTGTAGGTCTGGCCAGTAGCTTCTGTATAAGCAACGACCGGGCTAGCCGACTTGGTGGTGGTCATGGCCAAAGTTGTCACGTTGCTTGAGCCAGTAAGGTTGATGTCTCCCCCGGCAGAGACACCAAGGTTGGCTATGGTGATCGCCCCAGCGCCAGTAACTGCGCCAGTGGTGCGAAGAGCCAAGGTGTTGAAACCGGCAGGTGAAATTGCATCAGTGATGCTGATGTCACCCGAGTTGGTTCCTCCAGAAGCTCCCAATCGAAGCGTGCCGGCGGTGATGTAGCCAAGCTCAGCTACGGTTAGGCCAAGCTTTCCGGTTGCTCGAGAAGCAGAAACATCAATTGCAGTCGAATTTGACTTTGGCGCAATAGTGACGATTCCAGAAGTCTTGATTGTCGAGGTGGCCGCAATAGACATTGTGTCCGCAATAAGTGTGACGTTTCCACTAGAAGCAGTCACCGCTGATCCCGCGGCATAACCAACATAGTTATTGCCAATTAGCCCTAGCTTCGATCCACCATCAATCTGAATTGATCCGGTACCGAGCACATCGACTGAGCTTAGGTAGACACCATAGTTTGCAGAAGTTGCACTTCCTTGAATGGAGATATTTCCTCCACCCGAAGCCTGCACAAGTCCACCGCGAGCCGAATCTCCCCAAATTGCGATACCAGCAGGGTCGACACTGTTTGTATTGTTACCAATCAAGGTAATTGCGGTGCCGGACGCCTTACTCGAATCGACCTTGAAAGTACCAGTTGACTGATCGTTCACTCGTAGTGCGTGGAAGTTTGGAGTAGTTGCTCCTGACTCAACACCTTCGATGGTGATTTCTCCACCGGCGATGATGTTGATCAGACCGTTCATGTCTGTTCCAGAACTATAAGAAGAATTTCCGCGAATCGAGATTCCACCGGTTCCTGAGTAAATGTCGAAGGTGCCATTCGTAGTTGAAGTTGTGTTACCAAACAGCACACCGCGCATACGGCCCGAAGAGTTTCCATAGGCATAGCCAGCCGGAGCGCCACTGCCGCTATCTGCGCCACCGCCAAGCGTGATTTGCCCACCCGTCGCAGCCTGGCTAGTCGAGCCATTAGCAGAGTTCAGCTTGGTGAAGTCTGTGAGCTCAATTGCTCCCGCCGAGTTAGCGTCGGCATCAGACCAAAGAGTGATGGCTCCGCCATTACTTTGAATAGTTCGAGGTGTGCCCGAGACGCCGCCAGAAGTCGCAATGTCGCCGGTGGTCTTGACCAGAATGCCGCCAGTTCCCAATCCAGTCGAGGTCATGTTGTGTGCAATCGACGCCGAGCCTGCATAGATCTTGATTGGGCCGGTGATTGAGTATGCGCCTAGCGAGGCATAAGCCCAGGTATTGGTCGTCACATCGTTTCCGATAATGAGACCGGTGCTGTCGCTTGAGATCTTTGTTCCACCAGTAGGTGCCTGGTTTACGAAGCCAGTCGAAATAGTTGGCAGGTAGCTAACAACACCAGCGGTATTGATGTTGTTATTAACGTTTCCGTTGTAGCTCGCCTCACGGTTGATGTTGAAAGTGATGTTTGCTGAGCTTGCAGTTACTTGGCTCGTTGGGCAAGTTGCAATTGCACAGTAACCAAAGTTGGTTGCATAACCAGTAGTGCCCGTGTTGGCTAGCTGCGAGTAGAAGAATCCACCACGATTTGCTGTCGTCGACGCAGTGTTTACTGTGATTGGACCAGCCGAAAGAATGTTTGTTGCACTCATTCCGACTTCTGGGGTGTTATTCGAAAGCGTGCCTGTTGTTCCGCTTAGTGAAATTCCGCCGGTTCCAGTTGCCTGCAGATATACGGCGTTTGCTCCCGATGCAAAATATCCAGATTGAAGCGCAACGCCAGTGCCTGCAACGGTTGCGCTAAAGCTAATTGCAGGTGCTTTGTTACTGCTCGAATAGAACTCGCTGGCATTTGTTGATGCGGCAATGTCATTGAGTTGAATACCTGGGGAAGCAACCGCCGCATTGGTATTCTGACCAGTAATACTGATCTGACCACCATTTGCCCACATTGTTGTCTGGTAGGCGAGCGTTACAGCACGGTTTGCCGCGCTAATTTGGGTGTTTATTGTGATGTTTCCGCCACCGGAGTAGTAGCTGGTGTTTGAACCTGCAGATCCTCCATAGCCCGAGTACAGCGCTGGCATGGTAGCTGTGGTCATATTCACCGGCCCAGTTGGCGCCGCGCCTGAGCCAGTACCGCCTCCAATTACGATGTTGCCTCCACCAGTTGCAGTCCTGGTGGTAGCGCCATTTACCGAGTTGACGGTTGAGCCAGCGTAAATCTGAACATATCCGGAACCACCCGCTGAGTTAGCCCAATAAACAATTGGGCCACCATTTGATTGCATGGTTCTAGCCGCGCTGTTGATGATTGAGCCTGTTGCCTTGAAAGTGACTCCGGCACCTGACCCGTTTGAGATCATGTTGGCAGCGATTGTTGTGTCGCCACCGGTTGAGTTGACCAAAATTCCACTTGCGCCTGCAGCGGTAAATGCACCGGTGCCACTAAAGCTAAGCGCAGTAACTGAGATTGAACCATTGGCATCCATGGTTCCCGCGCCTGTGTAGGCACCGCTGCCAACTACTGTGATGTTTCCGCCCACCGTGGTGCTTAGGTTTGAGCCAACGGAAATGGCAGCACCCCAGATGTCAATGTTGCCCTTGATACCAATTGCATTCGAAACTGTGATGCCCGCGGCGTTTCCTGACTTGCCGAGTGCCAGGTAGCTGACATTTGTAAATCCAGTTACAGAGTTAATCGTTTGAGTTGCACCAAATGAAGCAGATTTTGGTTCGATGTAGACTGCAGCAGCATTCTGGAAGGTTACTGAAGTAGAGGCGTGAACGCTCAACTTGTCTGCAATCATCTTCACGTTGCCCGCTAGTGAAGCGCTTGATGGTCCACCAAGAGTAGTCGCTGCGACACCAGTTGCATAACCCAATTCGATTGTTTTGGTTCCACCATCAATCGTGATGTTTCCACCAGCAGCACTTACGTTTGTGTAGTTCAACTCAACTGAGTTGGTTGTTCCTGAACTTGCAGTACCAAGAATTGAAATGTCTCCGGTGCTTGAAGAAGTAATGTTCAGCGCACCGCTCGTTCCCATGACAGAGATACCCGAAGAAGCTGTAGATGCGCTTGCTGCTGCCGAATTCACGACACCGGAAATTGTGATTGCTGGCGATGCTGTTGAGCCAGTCGAGATAGTCGAAGTGAATCCACCGGTGCGGTTTAGGTACACTCCTTCCGAGGAGTTTGTACCGGTTGGTTGATCGCTAATTCCATAGATTCCGATTGTTCCGGTGCCGGATGAAACCTTGACTCCAGACCAGAAAGTCACTCCATCGTAAGCGGTCTGGTTATTGACCTCTCCCTTGATAAGAATTGCTCCGGAACCGCTTGAAACCAGGCGAACAGAGTCTGTTGCCACCGCTGAAGAGGCCAACTCAACACCTGAACCATTAGTACCGTTACCCTGCGCGTAGCCGGTAGGGCTAGTTTCGGTCGCGGTAGCTCCTCCGGCCATGGTGATGTTTCCATTGGTGGTCAGGAATTCCACGTAGTTTTCGACGTTGATAGCACCCGCACCATTGGCATCAGCATCCGACCACAGTGTGATCGGACCATCAACTGATGTATAGACCTTGCGGGTTGCACTAACTCCAGCAGAGCAAACCACGTCAAGCGAAGCCTTGAAGAGTATCGAGTTGCTGCCAGAAACGGTCACGTTAGCGCTTGCAGTAACAGTTGCGCCATAAACGGCAACAGAGCCAGATGAAGTGATCGGGGTAGCCAACTCCACATTGGCCATGTTTTGCGTTGCGCCGGAAACTGTTCCGCCAGTGCCTGACTGACCGATTGTCAGACTGCCGATGTTTCCACTATTTACACCGGTAATTCCGCTGAACGACCAGGTTGAGTCAATTGTCACCGTCGAGCCAAATGATGGTCCACCCACGAAGCCACCAACCGCAACGCGCGGTTGAATGACAATGTTTCCACTGGTCTTCACTATCACGCCGCCGACGTTGGCTGAGTCGACGAAGTACCAACCCGAAATTGTGATATTTGAACTCGAGTTTGTAATCGTGGTTCCATCTGCGCCGAAAACAAGAGGCAGTGCAGAAGTTGTACTCGCTAGATCAATACCAGTACCAAAGTTAACTTTAATGTCACCGCTGTTTGCCAAGAAGTAGAAGACCTTCACATAGTCGATTGCCTTTGTGGAGGTATTTGCAGTGGTGATTGCTATGTCTAGACTTCCACCATTCGAAGCGATGAACTTGTGAGCCAAACTGCCCTGTTGCTGAATAGGCGCCCAGGTGCTTGCCGAGTTTGTCTGCTGAGCAACAAATTTAATTGCTGGCACATTTGCATCCGAAGCGGCAGCTGAAGTGAAGGTGACTGGACTCCAATACTCAGCAACGTTGTCGATGGTCTGGCTACTTAGCAAGTTCCAGTCCTGGCGCCCAGCTCCCGAATTGTAGGTGATTTGTGTTGAGTTGCCGATAGCAACAAGTGCTTGTCCAGCGCTACCTGCGGATTGCCCATACACGCGAATCTGGCCTCCTGCGGAGGTTAGGTTCACACCCGCGGCGCTAGTTACAGTTCCCAACCAAATTGGGTAGGTAGATGCCGTAGCCGTATATGTGTGTCCGTTCGGGAATCCGTTTGAGTCAACGCTGGATGTTCCGGCCAGGATGATCGCGCCGCCACTGGTACTAATGTTTGAACCGTTATCGAGCTTGATATAGCCCTCACCTGATTGCGAGGCCGTATTTTCGGTAGCAGCCGAGCGTGCCCATAACACCACGTCACCACCAGCAGTGGTAATGGCATCTGAAGTACCGACAATTACGTTGGTGGTTGCCTTGAACAGCACATCTGCAGTGGTTGAAGTAGTAATTGTTGTCGTGCCACCTATGCTTACTGCGCCAGCAGTTGCGGTAACACTGATTCCGTTATCGCCAGAAGCTTGCATGTTTGAGGTGGTGCCAGTAACCGAAGTACCTGTAATTGCGATGCTGTTGCTAGCCGTTAGGTTTGCACCGATACTTACAGCTCCGGTTGCCGGTATCGAGATAGTTCCACCCGAGGTGGTGGTTGTGATCGAACTCGAAACAGTTGTAGCCGCCGAGTTGATAGTGACTGGTCCCGCAACCGCAATTGAGCCACCAGAAATAGTTACACCTGAAGTGTTTCCCGCCTTACCTATACGAAGGCTAGATGGCGGTCCGGCGAGCGTCAGGCTTGTCGTGCTAAATGTCGAGGTGAAGGACGCGCTACTTGACTCAAAAACAACTGCGCCTGTGGTTTTGGTTAGCACAGTTGGTGTGCCGTTTAGAGAATCTCCAACCACGGTTACGTTACCTGTTGTAGCAGTAGCGCCAGCCAACGCACCTAGGTTTATGGTGCCCGTCCAATAGATACCCTTGGCGCCACCATTGACGGTGACATTTCCGCCATTTGCAAGAATGTCTGTACTGCCACCGAAGTAGAGTGCCCCAGGATTTGTGGCAGTAGTGCCGGTTTGGGTTCCGGTAATCGACACATTTCCGCCGGCGCTTGCGTTCACGGTTAATCCGGCAAGTCCGACGTAAAGTGCACGTCCTGGTGCAGGAGCCGAACTCAAAGAGGTTCCGGTTATTGAAATGGCCGTGCCGGTTGTCGCAGCAGAAAGAATCTTGATGTTGTTTGCACTAGAGGTCTCGAGATCAACTGCATTGCCGCCATTGCTGTCGGTCTTACCATCGATAGTTATTGTGCCGCTGCCTGAGTTGATTGTTGAACCACCACGAATGATTACACCCCAAGAGGCATTGGCTGAGGTTGCTTGCTGACCATACATAGTTATGGCGCCGCCACTTGAAGAAAGAGAAATGTTTGTGTCGGTTGCGATATCGCTAGAACCGAGCTGCACGCCGCCAGTGCTGGCTGCTGTTGTGTAGGCGTAACCGGTTGGGAATCCACCGCCATCGACTTGGCTGGTTCCCGCCAGAACAATCCGGCCGCCGTTTGTAGTTATAGTGTCTGAGTTTCCTAGGGTGATGGAGCCAACAGTGGTGGAGTCCGCTGCGGCAAGGTAGCGGCTCCAAAGAATTGCGTTACCACCGGCGGTGGTGATCGACTTTGAAGCTGTGACCGAAAGGCTAGCTGTGGCTTTTAAGGTGATTGGGGCTGTGGTGCTGGTGCTCGCTGCCAAATTTCCACCGATGGTAATTGAACCACCGGTTGCGGTAACTGCGATACCGCCGCTTCCATTCGAAGTCAGCGCCCCGGTGCCATTGAACGATAGCGCCGAAATCACAACGTTGCCCTGTGCATTAAGTGCACCGGAACCGGTGTAAGCGCCACTTGCGGTGATTGTGATGTTGCCAGTACCGGTGGTAGTCAAAGAAGCATTGTTGGTCACTGCGGCACCATAAATCTCAATGTTGCCGACAACTGAAACCGTTCCAGCAGAAACTGTCACATCCGAGGTGTTACCAGATTTGCCAAGACGTAAGCTTGCTGCACCCGCAGTCACGTTCAAAGTACTTGCGTTAAATGCGGCGGCAAATGAGGCACTGCTTGGTTCTTCAACAACTGCACCCGTGGTTTTTATTGTGGTAGTACCAGTCGAGCTGATTCTGTCGCCAACAACTGTCACTGCACCAGTTGCTGAACCTGCAGGTAATGCTCCAAGGTTTGTGGTGCTTCCGGTGAATGATGTGACAACACCGGTTGTGCCGCCATCGAGCTTCACATAACCAGTAGAAGCAATAATGTCTCCCCCCTGAATGTAGATTGCACCAGGGTTGGTGGAGTGCACAGCTGAAGCAGTTGCTGTCATCAAAATGTCGCCACCGCCAGTTGCCGATATTGTGTTGGTGGTTCCAGTCCAGATGCCGCGCTGCTCCGTCGTGGCGGTAGAGGTGCTATCGCAGTCACCGACAATCCAGATCGCCGGGGTGGTTGCATTAGCAACCGCGGCCGAGGTAATGGTCGACTTTACGGTCGAAGTTGAGTCGAGAGCAACACCGTCAAGTGTTCCGGTTGCCCAGCCGTCAATGTAGATACGACCAGTGCCCGAGTCGATTTTGTGACCCGGATAGGCCCCCACGCCCCACGCCCCATCGATGGTTGACTTTCCGCGAATCGAAATGTCGCCGCCGCCAGAAAGCACCTGCGCAGTTGTTCCGGTGGCCACAGCAGTGAGACCTAAGCCAACTCCACCCCTCGTTGCTGAATTTGAGAGGGCATAGCCATTTGGTCGACCATTTCCATCGACCGATGAGGATCCAGCCAAAGTGATCGCCCCACCACGCGAGGTTAGAATTACCGAGTCTTGTAACTGGATTCGGCCAACTGTTGCGCTTGCGTTGAGCGCCCCGGACCTATCCCAATTGGTGATTGGGCC
>JACCDQ010611477.1_pt1 | contig 22722 bp, 25 predicted proteins | sample 7446031 | NCBI WGS metagenome assembly JACCDQ01 (sample SAMN15323442, study PRJNA562643) | freshwater metagenome | isolation source: river surface water | place: USA:Blue River Watershed | collected 2017-08-17 | reverse complement strand
GGCAAGCTCGCCGACTGCCAGGAACGCGATCCCGCCAAGTCCGAACTCTGCCTCGGCGAGGGTGACTCGGCCGGCGGTTCGGCCAAGCAGGGGCGCGATCGCCATTACCAGGCGATCCTGCCGCTCAAGGGCAAGATCCTCAACGTCGAGCGCGCGCGCTTCGACCGTATGCTCTCGTCCAAGGAAGTCGGCACGCTCATCCAGGCGATGGGCACCGGCATCGGCCGCGACGATTTCAACATCGAGAAGCTGCGCTACCACAAGATCGTCATCATGACGGACGCCGACGTCGACGGCGCGCACATCCGCACGCTCCTGCTCACCTTCTTCTACCGCCAGATGCCCGAGATCATCGAGCGCGGGCACCTCTTCATCGCCCAGCCGCCGCTCTACAAGGTCACCAAGGGCCGCTCGGAAGTCTATCTCAAGGACGACAGCGCGCTCGACCAGTATCTGGTCGACGCTGGCGTCGGCACGATGGTGCTCGAAAGCGCCGCCGGCGCCCGCAGCGGCGAAGATTTGCGCACGCTGATCGATCATGCGCGCCGCATGCGCACGCTGATGGGCTATGTCCCCCGCCGCTACGACGCCGCGATCATCGAGGCGCTCGCGCTTGCCGGCGCGCTCGCACCCGACATGACGGGCCCCGCCCGGGCCGAGGCCGTGACCAAGGCCACCGGCTGGCTGGTACGCAGCGATACCGAGGCCAGCTGGACCGCCGATGTCTCGGCCGAAGGCTACCAGTTCCGCCGCCTGTGGCGCGGGGTGAGCGATCACCACGCGATCGACGCCGCCTTCCTGGCCTCGGCCGAGGCGCGCAAGCTCCATGCCCTCGCCGCCGAACAGGCTGGCTCCTATGTCAGCACCGCGCGTCTCGTCACGCTCAAGGCCGCTGAAAAGGCCGCCGAGACCGAAGGCGACGACGATCTGCCCGTCGCCGATCCGCGCGGCGTGACGGTCTGCCGTCCCTCGCAGCTGCTCGACGCGATCCTCGCCTCGGGCCGCAAGGGCCTTGCCATCGCCCGCTACAAGGGCCTTGGCGAGATGAACGCCGAACAGCTGTGGGAAACCACGCTCGACCCGGCCAACCGCTCGCTGCTCAAGGTCGAGGTCCAGCAGGCCGACATCGCCGACGAGATCTTCACCCGCCTGATGGGCGACGTGGTCGAGCCGCGGCGCGAGTTCATTCAGGAAAACGCGCTGAGCGTCGCCAATCTCGACGTCTGACCGGGCCGCGGCGCACGCCGCGAACAGGATCAGCATCGACAGGGCAAGGGCGATTCGACTCGGCATGGCCCAAGTCGAGCAGGGTGGAGACCCTGTAGGACAGCGCTTTTTTGAAAATAGGAGCGCTCAGTCGGCGCCCAGCAGCGCATCGACCGTCGCGGGGTCGACCCCGTCCAGCTCGACCACCCAAAGATCGGGGTCCGACCGGCGGCGGCGCGCGACATAATCGGCAAGCGCAGCCGCGTCCGATGGATCGGATGGCCCCGTTGCAACCCATCCCCAATTGCCGTCCGGTCGCAATCCGCGTTCACGCAAGGCCGTCACCGTGCCACGCGACGCGATCAGGATCAGCAAAGCGCCCGCGACATCGTCGCCATGGGCCAACACCGTGCCGACCCCGCCGTGCATTGCCGCGGCCCGGATCAACGCCGACGCCTGCATCGCCGCGGTCAGGCGCGGCGCGCTCATCCGGCGCGCCGATAGCCCGGCAGGTCGGCCAGCGGGATGCGTGACCGCATGAAGGTGCCGGTCCCGCGCGCGCATTCCTCGCCTTCGGCGTCGATCAGCCGCGCCTCGCCCACGAAAACGCGACGCCGTCCGCTCACCCAGCGCCCTTCGGCGATCAGCGGCCCGGCGGTGACCGGCTTGGTCAGGAACAGGTTGAAGGCAGTGGTCAGCAAGAAGCGGTCGGTCGCGAGCGTGTTGCACGCATAGAAAGCCGCGTCATCAAGCATCTTGAAATAGATGGTGCCGTGCGCCGCGCCCGCCGCGTGATAGGCGCGTTCGTCGACCATGAAATGGATGCGCGCCACCCCGTCGCTGACAATCTCGAGCCGCGATTCGAACTGGCGATTGACCGGGGCGGCTGCATAAAGCGCCTCGAGCGCGCGGAAATGCGCCTCCTGCCCCGCAGGCACCACCGGCTCAGGCGGCATCGCGCACCGGGTCCGAGACGAACAGCGCATAAAGTGCGTCGGCCGAACCGGCACCGCGCAGTTTCGCGACAAAGGAACGGTCGCGCAGCTTGCGGCTGACCCGCGCCAGCGCCTTGAGATGCTCGACTCCGGCATCTGGCGGCGACAGCAGCAGAAAGCCCAGATCGACCCCCAGCTCATCGATCGCGGCGAAATCGACCGGCTGGCCGAGGCGGGCGAACAGCCCGATCACCCGGTCCAGCCCGTCAATCTTGCCGTGCGGGATGGCGACGCCACCGCCGAACCCGGTCGATCCGAGCCGCTCGCGGTCGAGCAGCCGCTCGACCACCATCCGCGCGTCGAGACCATGCGCCTTGGCGGCGGCCTGCGCGAGCTGCTGGAACAGCGCCTTCTTGTTCGGCGCCGACAGTCCGGTCAGAACCGCCTCAGGGGCAAGGATATCGGCCAGCGAATCCGGGCTACGCGCAGGCGCGCCGGGCTGTCCGGTGTCGATCTCGGTGAGCATGTAGGTCAGTGTCTCGTGGGCAGGGTTCAGGCGCGCTGCGGCTCGACCCAGCCAATCGTCCCGTCATTGCGGCGGTAGACCATATTGTACGACCCCGTGGCGCTGTTGACGAACAACAGGGCGTTGGTGTTGCGCAGATCAAGCATCATGACAGCATCCGATACGCTGGTTTCGGGCACATCGACCCGGGTTTCGGCAATGATTGCCGGGTGTTCGGCGACCTCTTCATCGACCTCGGGCAAGGATTCGAAAACCGTGTAGCCCGCGTTCGACTCGATCAGGTCATCCTTCAGCGCGCCATTGGCACCATTGTTCCGGCTCTTCAACCTCCGCATGTGGCGACGCAGCTGGGTCTCGATCCGCTCGGCGGCCTGGTCGAAGGCGGGATGCGCCTCGACGCCATGCGCCGATCCCTTGAGAATCACGCCCTGCATGACATGCGCGACGATGTCGCAGACAAAGCCATTGTCGCGCGGTCCACGGCCGAAAGTGACATGAGCCGAAAGGCTGCGGGAAAAATATTTGTCGGCAACGCCCTGAAGGCGATCCTCGACATGGCTCCGCAGCGCGGCGCCGGTGTCGACCTGATGCCCGGAAACGCGAATGTCCATTTTCCTACCTCCTCTTCTTGATCAGAACCCCAACCGGCGCTCAGCTCCCCTCGCTTTCGCTCCGCCAGAGCGCATCGTCGCCAAGCTGGGCAACGAACTCGGCGTGGCGCACCAGTTCCTCGGATGAAGCTGCATGGGGCCGCGGCGGGCGGGCGGCGCGGGCGATTGCTGCACGCGCCGCATCGAGCGCGCGGGGCGCGGCCATGCGGTCATTGGCCTTGTCGGCGCGAAGCGACAGGCCGATCTGCCGTCCGCCCGACAGCTCGATATAGAGCTGGGCCAGAAGCTGGGCGTCGACCAGCGCGCCATGCTTGACGCGATGACTGCGGTCGATCCCGTAACGGGTGCACAGCGCATCGAGGCTGTGCTTGGCGCCGGGGTGGAGCGCGCGCGCCATCGCCAGCGTATCGACCATCCGCGTCATCGCGATGGTCGACCGGCCGACCGCCGACAGCTCCCAGTTGAGGAAGCCGAAGTCGAAGGCGGCATTGTGCGCGACCAGCGGCGCTTCGCCGATGAAGTTGAGCAGGCTCTCGACCTGCTCGGCAAAGCGGGGCTTGTCGGACAGGAAGGCCTCGGACAGGCCGTGAACCTCTTCCGCCTTGGCGGGCATTGACCGGTCGGGGTTGAAATAGGCGTGGAAGTGACGCCCCGTTTCGACCTTGTTGATCAATTCGACGCAACCAATCTCGACGAGCCGGTCGCCGTCGATGGGGCTGAGTCCGGTCGTTTCGGTATCAAACACGATTTCACGCATGAGTCGAATATCGGCGCTGCCTGCCAAGAAGACAAGCGACGAGTCGCCTGATCTGGAATCTTGTGTGCTGAATCTGGCCACCCGTGTCGATTACATGGTCGGCGCGCTGCCGTTTCACATGGTCAGGCACCTGCAGCGACAGGATATGATCGAGCTTCGCCACGCTCATCCCCGGTCGGGCCAGAACGCGCCGTCGCTGCTTCCAGGCGGGCGCCGAAACGACTGCAACGGCGTCGAGCCCATCTTCATGGCCCTTTTCGAACAAAAGCGGGATGTCGAGCACCACCAGCGGCCGCGACCGGTAGCGCCGCAGGAATTCGCGCCGCGCACGGCGCACCGCGGGATGAACGATCTTCTCGAGCCGATGGAGCGCCGCCTTGTCGCCCAGCACATATTTGGACAACACCGCCCGATCGATCCCGCCTTCGACCGCAGTACCGGGAAAGGCCGCGTCGATCGCCGCCACCAGCGCCCCGCCCAGGCCCTGGAGCCGATGGACCTCGGCATCAGCGTCGAACACCGGCACGCCCATGTCGCGAAACATTCGCGCCACGGTCGACTTGCCCATTCCGATCGAACCGGTCAGGCCGAGAATGATCATGCGACCAGCCGGGCGCGCAGCACGGCGTCGCTGTCAGGATCACGGGGTGCGGGGGCGTCGAAGAACCGGCCAAATGCCTCGGACGCCTGCCCGATCAGCATTGACAGCCCGTCGACCGTTTCATGGCCGCGCGACCGCGCGGTCGCCAGCAGCGGCGTCTCGAGCGGCGCATAGACAATGTCATAGACCAGCGCGCCGGGAGGGACATGGCTGAAGTCGATGTCGAGCGGCGGCTGGCCGTGCATGCCGAGCGAGGTCGCGTTGACCACAAGGTCGAGCACGCCCGACCGGTCGCCCCATGCAAAATCGGTCGGGTGGGCCCAGTCGCCGAGCCGCGCCAGCATCTCGTCGCCCGCTTGCGGATCAACCTCGTGCAGAAGCGGTCGCGCCTTGACGGGGTCGCGCGCGATGAAGGCAAGGGTGAAGCCCTCGCCCGCCAGCGCATGCGCAATCGCCCGCGCCGCGCCGCCGGCACCGATGATGCGCGCCATGCGGAACAGGTGGGGCTGGCCCAAAATCGGCCGCAGCGGCTCGAGAAAGCCGCCAAAATCGGTATTATAACCTTCCAGAGCACCATCAGGCGCGCGGACGACCGTGTTGACGGCACCAATTCGCGCCGCTGCCGGATCGATCCGGTCGAGCAGCGGCATCACCGCCTGCTTGTGCGGAATGGTGACGTTGCAACCCCGCCAGTCGCGGTCGCTGCGCCGTGTCGCGATGTAATCGCCCAGCCCCTCGGGCGTGACGTGACAGCGGTCGTAGCGCCCGTCGAGACCAAGACTCTCGAGCCAGTAACCATGGATCAAGGGCGACTTGCTGTGCGCGATCGGATCGCCGATCACCTCGGCATAGGGGCGGGAAGAACGCAAGGTCATCGCGCCAATATGCCGCGTGTGCGCAGATAGTCGAGCAGCGGCAGCAGCGGCAGCCCCAATATGGTGAAATGGCTTCCCTCGATTTTCGCGAAGAGCTGCGCTCCCAACGCCTCGAGGCGGTAGCCCCCGACGCATCCCGAAATCTCGGGCCATTCGGCATCAAGATAGGCCTCGAGGAAATCGTCCGAAAAATCACGCATCGTCAATTTGGCGATATCGATGTGCCGCCAGACCGGCCGACCATTTTCACAGATGACCGCGGCGCTGATCAGGCGGTGCGTCCGTCCCCGCAAACCGAGCAGCTGCACACGCGCTTCATCGCGGCTGGCGGGCTTGTCGAGCATCGACCCGTCTTCGCACATCAGGACCTGATCGGCGCCCAGCACCAGCGCCCCGGGAGCGCGCGTCGACAGCCGCAATGCCTTGAGCTCGGCCAGCGCGTCGGCCACCTTGCGGCCGTCATGACCTTCGGCGCGCAGGGCCAGCTTGGCGGCCTCCTCGTCGACCGCCGGGCTCAACGCCTCATGCGCCACGCCTGCCGCGGCCAGCATCGCCCGGCGCGCCGCCGACTGCGATGCGAGAATCAGGATCGTCTCGGTCATGCCTTGTCCCCTGCCTCGCCCGCGGCTCGCGCATTGACGAGATTGATGATCGCCGCCGCCGTTTCCTCGATCGAGCGGCGGGTCACATCGATCACCGGCCACCCCCGATCCGAGAAGATGCGACGCGCGAACGCCACTTCCTCGCTGACCCGGTCCTGGTCGACATAGGCCGTCTCGGGCATCTGGTTGAGCGCCAGCAGCCGGTTGCGACGCACTTGCACCAACCGCTCGGGACTTGTCGTCAGACCGACCACCAGCGGATGTCGCAGCGTATAGAGCGGGCCGGGCGGGGGGGACTCCATCACCAGCGGGATATTGGCGACCTTGTAGCCGCGATTGGCGAGATAGATCGACGTCGGGGTCTTGGACGAGCGTGACACGCCGGCCAGGACGATATCGGCCTCTTCCCAGTCCTCGGCCCCGATCCCGTCGTCATGGGCGATGGTGAACTGGATTGCCGCGACACGATCGAAATAAGCGGCGTCGAGCATGTGCTGCCGCCCGGGCCGGGCCATGGCTTCTTGCCCCAACATGCGCGACAAGGCGTTGATCACCGGGTCGAGCGCCGAAACGGCGGGCAATCCGAGCGCCCGGCAGCGACGTTCGAGCTTGTCGCGGGTCTCGCCATTGACGATGGTGAACAGGACCAGCCCCGGCTTCTGGGTAATCTCGACAAGGATCCGGTCAAGATGGCCTTCGGACCGGACCATCGGCCAGAAATGCTTGATCACCTCGACCCCGTCGAACTGCGCGAGACCCGCCTTGGCGATATTTTCGAGCGTTTCGCCAGTCGAATCCGACAGGAGATGAAGGTGGAGCCGGTGCATCAGCGGCAAAGCCTGTGGATAAGCATGGGACTGGGGCTAGCGGATCGGGGCCATGCTGTTCAAGCACCCGATTCATCCCCGCGATGCGGATTCGCTCCCGTCACTTGTCCACAAGCGACCGGAAAAATATGCCGGCTGTGGATAACGGGCATTGAATCTCCGACTCGCCTACTTCGATCGGGAGGCTTTCGAGTCAAGCTGTTGGCAATCGCGCGGACTATGAATAAACCCCGCTTTGACGCCGCCTACATACAACTACAATCTTCAATAAGATTCTTCTTAATATTGGATGACTGACTTGACCGCAGACCCTGCCGTACCGGTTTCCGAGACACATGATCGCCCCCTTCTGGCTGTATTGCGTGGCGAACGTCGTGATCCCCCGCCGGTCTGGCTGATGCGGCAGGCAGGGCGCTATCTTCCCGAATATCGTGAGCTGCGGGCCCAGAAAGGTGGCTTTCTCGAGCTGGCGACCGATCCCGAGGCTGCTGCCGAGATCACGCTTCAGCCGATCCGGCGCTTCGGTTTCGACGGCGCGATCCTCTTTTCCGATATCCTGACCATTCCTTGGGCGCTGGGGCAGGATCTCTGGTTCGAAACCGGCGAGGGGCCGCGTCTTGCCCCGCGGCTGGTCGATCATGCCTTGTCGGGCCTGCAGGCCGTGCCGTCGCGTCTCGCCCCGGTATATGAGACGGTACGCCGGGTGCGTGTCGACCTGCCCGAACGGGTGACCTTCCTTGGCTTTGCCGGATCGCCCTGGACGGTCGCAACCTATATGGTGGCAGGGCAGGGCAGCCGTGAGCAGGCCGAGGCGCGTCGCATGGCCTATCGCGATCCTGCGGCTTTTGCGGCGATCATCGACGCGATCGTTGCGGCAACCATCGATTATCTCTCGGCCCAGATCGATGCCGGTGTTGATGCGGTCCAGCTGTTCGACAGCTGGGCTGGAAGCCTTTCGCCCGCGCAATATGAGCAGTGGGTCATCGCGCCGACCGTCGCTATCGTCGAAGGTCTTCGTGCGCGTCATCCTGAAACCCCGATCATCGGGTTTCCCAAGGGTTCCGGGGGCAAGCTGTTGGCCTATGCGCGTGAAACGCGCGTTGATGCGATCGGTCTCGATGAAACGGTCGATCCCGACTGGGCGCAGGCAGTGCTGCCCGACGGCTTGACAGTGCAGGGCAATCTCGACCCGCTTGCGCTGATCACGGGGGGCGCTGTTCTCGATTCAGCGATTGATCGTATCCTGCGCGCCTTTGACGGACGGCCGCATGTCTTCAATCTCGGTCATGGAATCCTGCCCGATGCGCCGATCGCGCATGTCGAGCAGTTGTTGCGTCGCCTGCGGGAACGGTAAGAAAGGGAGCGGAGGATGTTTGACACCCCTGGCTATGGGATTCTGGGCAACGCCTATCTCTGGTTCAAGGCTGGCCATGTCATTTTCGTGATCTTCTGGATTGCGGGACTGTTCATGCTGCCGCGCTTCTTCATCTATCATTCGCGCACCCAGCCCGGTTCGGCCGAGGATGTGCTGTGGATCGAGCGGGAACGCCGGTTGCGCGCGATCATCATCACTCCGGCAATGATTGTCGTCTGGATTTTCGGCCTCGCGCTTGCCTTTCACCTCGGCTTGTGGAGCGAGAGCTGGTTTCTGGCCAAATTTGCTGTCGCGCTGTTGTTGTCGGCCTATCATGGTTGGGCGGTCGGTTATGGCAAGCGGATGGAGCAGGGTTATCGTCCCGAAAGCGATACCGCATTGCGCTTCATGAACGAGATTCCGGGCATCGCGACCGCGCTGATCGTGATTCTGGTGATCGTCCGCCCCTTCTGACTCGAAACAGCTGCGGCTTGACTTGGGTTTCGGCTCGGCCTAGCGCTTGAGCCATCGCCAGCCGTTCGCGCGTGGCTTTTCCTCACGATCCCGAACTGCTCGTCACAGACGCAGTTGCCTCTTGGCCATCACCGGAACCATCTCAATGCATCTCAAGGACCTCAAGAAGCAGACCCCCGCCGATCTCGTCAGCATGGCCGAAGATCTGGGTGTCGAAGGCGCGTCGACGATGCGCAAGCAGGACCTGATGTTCGCGATCCTCAAGGCCGAGGCCGAGAATGGCGAGCAGATCATGGGTGTCGGCACGATTGAAGTGCTGCCCGACGGTTTTGGTTTTCTGCGGAGTCCCGAGGCGAATTACCTTGCTGGCCCCGACGACATTTATGTCTCGCCGAACCAGGTTCGCAAATTTGGTCTGCGTACCGGTGACACGGTCGAAGGCGAGATCCGCGCACCCAAGGATGGCGAGCGCTATTTTGCGCTGACGCGTCTCGTTTCGGTCAATTTTGACGATCCCGAGGCTGTGCGTCACCGCGTCAATTTTGACAACCTCACCCCGCTTTACCCGGAACAGAAGCTGACGCTTGATCCGCAGGACCCGACGGTCAAGGACAAATCGGCGCGCGTAATCGACATCGTTTCGCCGCAGGGAAAGGGCCAGCGCACGCTGATCGTCGCCCCGCCGCGTGTCGGTAAGACGGTGATGCTCCAGAATATCGCCAAGGCGATCACCGACAACCATCCCGAGGTGTTCCTCCTCGTCCTCCTGATCGACGAGCGCCCCGAGGAAGTCACTGACATGCAGCGCAGCGTGAAGGGCGAGGTCGTCTCGTCGACCTTCGACGAGCCCGCGCAGCGCCACGTCCAGGTGGCCGAAATGGTGATCGAGAAGGCCAAGCGTCTCGTCGAGCACAAGAAGGACGTGGTGATCCTGCTCGACTCGATCACCCGCCTCGGCCGCGCCTACAATACCGTCGTGCCGAGTTCGGGCAAGGTGCTGACGGGCGGCGTCGACGCCAATGCGCTGCAGCGCCCCAAGCGCTTCTTCGGTGCGGCGCGCAACATCGAGGAAGGTGGCTCGCTCTCGATCATCGCGACCGCGTTGATCGACACCGGTAGCCGCATGGACGAGGTCATCTTCGAAGAGTTCAAGGGCACCGGTAACTCGGAAATCGTGCTCGACCGCAAGGTCGCCGACAAGCGCGTCTTCCCCGCGATCGACGTGGGCAAGTCGGGCACGCGCAAGGAAGAGCTGCTGGTCGACAAGGGCAAGCTGTCGAAGATGTGGGTGCTGCGCCGCATCCTCATGCAGATGGGGACGATCGACGCGATGGAGTTCCTTCTCGACAAGATGAAGGATTCCAAGACCAACGACGATTTCTTCGACTCGATGAACCAGTAATTCGGCTCGCGGAGTTCAAGCGAAATGATCGATCTTGCGCTGATCTGGAACCACATCGCCACCGATTTCTCGAACATTGGTTCTCCCTCGGCGCTGGCTGCGTTCGGGCAGGTTCTGATGATCGACGTGCTGCTGGCGGGCGACAATGCGATCGTTGTCGGCGCGCTGGCCGCGGGTCTGCCCGCCGCGCAGCGGCGCAAGGTCATCCTGATCGGCATTATCGCCGCGCTGCTGCTGCGTATCGTTTTCGCCTTGGCAGTCAGCCAGCTGATGCAGGTGATTGGCCTAATTTTTGCGGGTGGTCTGCTCTTGCTGTGGGTCTCGTGGAAAATGTTCCGCGAGCTTCACCCTGCCGGGGAAAGCCCCGGCTCGGCCGAGATTGTCGGCGACGAGCATAGCGGCCTCAAGCCGGCCAAGAGCTTTGCGGCCGCCGCTTGGGCCGTCGCGGTGGCCGATGTCAGCATGAGCCTCGACAATGTCCTTGCAGTCGCGGGCGCTGCGCGCGAACATCCGGGCATCCTGATTATCGGCCTGCTCCTTTCGGTCGCGTTGATGGGCATCGCGGCGAGCTTCATCGCCCGCTTCATCGAGCGCTTCCGCTGGATTGCCTATATCGGCCTGATCGTGATCCTCTGGGTGGCGGTCCGGATGATCTACGACGGCCTGATGGACCATCAGGTCGGCATTCTTCGCTATCTCGTCTGAGATGATGCCGCAGGCGCGGCGTCAGCCAATATGGGCAGCGAAGAAGGCGCGGGTCCGGGCATCGGCGGCCTGAGCGGCGGTCTCGTCGCGACGCTTGCCGAATTCGGTGGCAAAGCCGTGGTCGACCCCCGCATAGACATGAATCTCGACATGCGGGTTGTTGTCGAGCGCGGTGCGCACCTTGTCGACCGCGGCCGGTGGGATGAAATGGTCCTTCTCGGCGAAGTGCAGCAGCAGCGGCCGTCCGATGGCATGTGATTCGCCAAGGAAATTGTCGATCCCCCCGCCATAATAGCCGACGCTGGCATCGGCATCCGTGCGCGTCGCGGCGAGATAGGACAGCAACCCGCCGAGGCAAAATCCGGTCACGCCGACCTTGCCGCCCGTTTCGTGGCGTGCGGTCCGGATCACTGCCTCGATGTCGGCAATGCCCTTGTCGCGGTCGAAGCGGCCATAATAGCCAAGGGCGGTTTCGAACTGCTCGGGAATATCGGGGTCGAGCACAAGCCCCGGCTCGAGGCGCCAGAACAGATCGAGCGCATAGCCGGTATAGCCAAGCTTGGCCCAGCCATCGACCTTGGCCCGGATGCCGGGATTCACCCCGAAAATCTCCTGGATGACGATGATAGCTCCCTTGCTCGGCCCGGTCGGGGTCGCGCGATAGACCGTGAAGTCCCCGCTGCCGTCCAGCGCCGCGCTGTTGATCATCTCACCCATGATTGCGTCTCCCCGTGGCGTTGGCCACCTGTTGTTCGTGTGCAAGAAGCCAGCGTTTCGTCGCCACGCCGTCGCCCGCCGAATAATAGCCGATCGACTGTCCCGCACCGAGCACGCGATGGCAAGGGATAAGGATCGGAAAGGGGTTACGGCGACACGCCTGTCCAACCGCCCGGGGACCCGAGCCCACGCGTTTCGCGACCTCGCCATAGCTGGCAGTCGCGCCATGGGGAATGGCTGCGATCCCGGCGCGTAACGCGGCGCCGCGTTCTGTTCGGGCGGGGTGAAGCGGCAGGTCGAACTGCGTCAGGCGCCCCGCGAACCAGGCTTCGATCTGTGCCGCAGCCTCGCGCAGCAGGGCGGACGGGGCATCATGGTCGCCGATGACCTCGCGGTGCAGGCTGACCAGTGCGAGCGCCTTGTCATCGCCGAGGAGATGCACGGCCCCGATCGGGGTTGCGACGCGGATGGTGGACATGGGCATGGCTTTGCACGATCCTAGGCGCTAATTCGGATCGTCTCAATCGGGGGGAAAGCGGATCATGAAGATCAGTGTGGACATTGACTGCTCGCCCGAGGAGGCCCGCCGCTTTCTCGGCCTGCCCGACCTGTCGTCGGTCCACGAGGCCTATATCGAGCAGATGCGCAGCTTTGTCGTGCAGGGCGTGACCCCGGATATGGTCGAGCAGATGCTTCGCACCTGGTCGCCGCTCGGCGATGCAGGGATGGGGATGTGGCGGCAGATGGTCGAGCGCATGGGCGGGGCCAGCGAAACCAAGTGACCTCGCAGCTTGCGCGCGAGACAATTTTCGCGCTGTCTTCGGGCCCACCACCTGCCGCAATCGCGTTGATTCGCATCAGTGGCCCTGCCGCGCCCGACGCGCTTCTTGCCCTGTCCGGGGTGCTTCCGCCGCCGCGCCGCGCCGGCCTTGCCGAGTTGCGCGATCCCGTCGATGCGCGGTTGCTGGATCAGGCGCTGACCCTTTTCTTTCCCGGTCCCCGCAGCGCGACGGGCGAGGATCTGGTCGAACTTCATCTCCATGGTGGACGAGCCGTGGTGAATGCGGTCGAGCGGGCCCTTGCGGCGCTGCCCGGGCTGCGGCGTGCCGCGCCGGGAGAATTTACGCGCCGCGCTTTCGAAAATGGCCGTCTCGACCTTGCCGAGGCCGAAGGACTTGCGGACCTGCTCTCGGCGGAGACCGAGGGGCAGCGGCGCAACGCCTTGCTGCTTGCCGACGGCCATGTGTCGCGCGCCGTGCGCCAGTGGCGGGATCGCCTTCTTGATCTTGCCGCCGGAATCGAGGCGCAGATCGACTTTTCAGACGAGGACGATGTTCCGGCCGAAGTGATCAGCGCTGTGGTGGCGGCGCTCGAAAGCCTCGGCGCCGAGATGGCGACCATGTTAAGTCATCCCCCGGCCGAGCGTCTTCGTGACGGCATTCGGGTCATAATCGGAGGCCCGCCGAACTCGGGAAAATCCACTCTTTTCAATATTTTAGTTGGAAGAGAGGCGGCTCTTGCGACCCCGATCCCCGGCACGACCCGTGACCTGATCGAGAGCCCGGTCCAGATGGGCGGCTTGCCCTTTCTCTTCATTGATACCGCGGGATTGCGTGAGTCGTCCGATATGGTCGAGGCGCTCGGGATCGAGCGAGCCGAGGCGGCGATCGCCGCGGCCGACCTGCTGATCTGGCTGGGCGACCCCGCCGAGTGCCCGCGGTCCGATGCGTTGTGCATCCGGTCGCGCTGTGACGAGCCGGGGCGCGAGTCCCTTTCGGGCAGCCAGCTGCTGGCGGTCTCGGCGGTGACGGGGCAGGGAATTACCCAGCTGAGTGACCTGATTGTTTCACGTGGAACATTGCTGCTGCCTGCCGAGGGCGAGGTGGCTCTCGCCCGTCGACAACGCGAGGCGCTGGCCGATGCGGTCGCGGCCCTCGCCCTGGGCGGGCAGGCGAAAGACGATATTCTTTTGCTCGCCGAGGCGCTGCGCGGGGCGCGAGCGGCGCTTGACCGCCTGCTTGGACTGGATGCCGTTGAACCGTTGCTCGATGCGATTTTCAGTCGCTTCTGCATCGGCAAGTGATTCGCGCCTTTGACAGGCGGGGGGCGCTGGCATAGCGCTTCGCTCATGGGTCAATCCTTCGATGTCATTGTCATTGGTGGCGGGCACGCCGGGTGCGAGGCGGCGGCGGCCGCCGCGCGGCTTGGTGCGCGCACCGCGCTGGTGACCATGCAGGTCGAAACGGTTGGCGCAATGTCCTGCAATCCTGCGATCGGTGGATTGGGGAAGGGGCATCTCGTGCGCGAGGTCGACGCCTATGATGGCCTTATCGCCCGTGCCGCCGATGCTGGGGCAATCCATTACCGGATGCTCAATGCGAGCAAGGGCGCGGCCGTGCAGGGACCGCGCGTACAGGCCGACCGACGATTGTTCCGCGCAGCGATCCAGAGCCTGCTTGCCGAACAGGCGGCTCTCGAGATCGTCGAGGGCGAGGCTTTTGCGCTGAAGTTCGATCGGGACGGGCGGTGCATTGCGGGCCTTGATCTCGCTGACGGCCGGGTTCTGACGGCAGGGTCAGTCGTTCTGGCGACCGGAACCTTTCTCAACGGGCGCCTGCATTTCGGACTGTCTGCAAAAAGCGGGGGACGGATTGGCGAAGGCGCCTCAACCGGCCTTGGCGCCCAGCTCCGCGCCCTGGACTTGCCGATGGCGCGTCTCAAGACGGGAACGCCGCCGCGCCTCGATGGGCGCAGCATCGACTGGGCCGCCCTCGAACGCCAACCTTCAGAGGGGGGTGACTGGACCTTTTCGGCTTTGACCGAGACGCGGTGCAATCCCCAATTGTCCTGCGCGATCACGCGCACCACGGCGGCGACGCACGATGTCATTCGTTCGAGCCTAGATCGTTCGCCGCTATATGCCGGGGCCATCGAGGGGCAGGGGCCGCGCTATTGTCCCTCGATCGAGGACAAGGTCGTTCGTTTTGGCGATCGTGACGGACACCAGATTTTTCTCGAGCCCGAGGGGCTTGACGATCATCTCGTTTATCCCAACGGTATTTCGACTTCGCTGCCGCTTGATGTGCAGCAACGGATTCTCGAAACCATCCCCGGTCTTGAACGGGCCATTATCGCCCAACCCGGCTATGCGGTCGAATATGACCATATCGATCCACGCGCGCTGGGCCCGACCCTTGGCGTGCGGGGGATCGAGGGGCTTTATTGTGCCGGGCAGATCAATGGAACCACCGGCTATGAAGAGGCCGCCGCGCAGGGGCTGGTTGCGGGGCTCAACGCCGCCGCCCAGGCGGGGGGGCTGGACCCCTTTCTGTTCGACCGTGCTGACAGCTATATCGGCGTGATGGTCGATGACCTGACCCTGCATGGAGTAACCGAGCCCTACCGCATGCTGACGGCGCGTGCCGAATATCGTTTGCGGTTGCGTGCCGATAATGCCGAGACGCGACTGACGGGAGAGGCGGTACGGCGTGGCGCGGCGAGTGCGCGCCGTGCTGCGCATCATGTTTCACGTGAAACCGAGAGGGCGCGCGCGCGGACCTTGATGGCGTGCAAGATCGAGGTGAAGCGCCTTGCCGAGGTCGGCATATCGGGTATTGCCAGCGATGGCGCTGCGCGATCGCTTTTCGACTGGCTGGTTTTCCCGGGGGTCGATCTGCCTGCACTCTTGTCGCTCGAACCGAGGCTTGCCGATCATGGCGTCGAGATATTGGCCGAATTGGTCACCGATGGGCGATATGCGCCCTATGTTGAACGCCAGGAGCGTGAGGTTGCCCGCTTGCGGGCTGACGAGAAGATCTCCATTCCTGCCGAGATCGACTATCGCGCGATCGGCGGCCTGTCGAACGAGATGGTCGAGCGGCTCGAGGCGGCGCGTCCCGGAACGCTGGCGGCGGCAGGGCGCGTGCGCGGCATTACGCCTGCTGCCCTTGCCGCCATTCTGGTCCATTGTCGCCGCGATCAGCGGTCTGTCGCGGCCTGAGGCGAGGAGGGCAGGATGAACGAAGCAGAGGCCCGCGCCTGGATCGAGGACCGGTTCGACGTTTCACGTGAAACGGGTGCCCGGCTCGAGCGGCTCGTTGCAGCGACCATCGCCGAGAATGACGCGCAAAATCTCATTGCCCGCTCGACGATCGACCATTTCTGGACGCGTCATATCGTCGATTCGGCGCAGCTCCTGCCGCTCGCACCGGAAGCCGGGGCGTGGGTCGATCTTGGCAGCGGCGCGGGTTTCCCCGGACTGGTGGTGGCCATCCTGTCCGATCGTCCGGTGACCTTGGTCGAGATGCGGCGCAAGCGGGCGGTCCATCTCGAGGCGATGGTCGATCATCTCGACCTTGCGGGGCGCGTGACGGTTGCCCATGCGCGGGTCGAGCAGGTGGCGGGGCATTTCGCCGTGATTTCGGCGCGGGCCTATGCGCCGCTCGACCGTCTGTTCGCATCGGCGCTCCATGTTGCGACGCCCGAGAGCTGCTGGGTGCTTCCCAAGGGACGGGGGGCTGCATCCGAACTGGAAGCCGTCGCCGGAACGTGGCAAGGTCGCTTCCGGATTGAACCCAGCGTGACCGATTCCGAGGGAGCAATCATCGTGGCAACAGCGGTCCAGCGGGGGAAAAAATCATGATCAGGATCGCCGTGGCCAATCAGAAGGGCGGGGTCGGCAAGACGACGACCGCGATCAATCTCGCAACCGCTCTGGCCGCGACCGGCTCAAACGTCCTGCTGATTGACTTTGACCCTCAGGGCAACGCATCGACCGGGCTCGGGGTGCCGCCCTCCGATCGCCGATTGTCGAGCTATGACGTCCTGATGAACGAGGCGTCGATCGAGGAGGCCTCGATCGCGACACGCATTCCCCGTCTCGACCTGCTTGCCGCGACCGTCGACCTGTCGGGCGCCGAGGTCGAGCTGGTCGGCTATGACGATCGCACGCACCGACTGGTTGCCGCGCTCGATGCGGTGCCGGCTGATCGCTGGGATGTCGTGCTGATTGACTGCCCGCCCTCGCTTGGCGTGTTGACGGTCAATGCGTTGATTGCGGCGCGACGCCTTCTGGTGCCTTTGCAGTGCGAATTCTTCGCGCTTGAAGGGCTGAGCCAGCTGCTCAAGACAGTCGAGCGGATCCGGGCTCATTCCAATCCCGAGCTGTCGATTCTTGGCGTGGCGCTGACCATGTATGATCGGCGCAACCGCCTGTCTGAACAGGTTGCCGAGGATGTGCGCGCTGTCCTGGGCGACGTGGTCTTCAAGACGGTCGTTCCGCGCAATGTCCGCCTGTCGGAAGCTCCCAGCCACGGCATTCCGGCACTGATCTACGATCATCGCTGCCCGGGGTCAGAGGCCTATATGGCCTTGGCGCGCGAACTGATCGGCCGCATTTCCAAGCCCGTTGCCCAAGCGGCGGCCTGAGCCTGCTCCAGAAAGGACGAAAATGAGCGAAGACATCGTGCGGCGTCGCCCGGGTGGGCTGGGACGCGGTCTTTCGGCCCTGCTGGGCGAAGTCGCGCGCGAGGAGCCGATCGGCGGTGCCGCGCGCAGCCAGGGCGTCCAGCTGATCGCGATTGCCTCGATCCGTCCGCATCCGGGTCAGCCGCGCCGCCGCTTCGATGAGGCTGCACTCGACGAGCTGGCGCGTTCGATTGGCGCGCGTGGTCTGATCCAGCCGATCGTTGTCCGCCCGGTTGAGGGCGGGTGGCAGATCGTGGCCGGCGAACGACGTTGGCGGGCCGCGCAGCGGGCGCAGCTGCATGAAATTCCCGCGATCGTCCGCGATTTCAGCGAGGCCGAGACGCTCGAGGTTGCGCTGGTCGAGAATATCCAGCGACAGGATCTCAACGCGATCGAGGAGGGCGAGGCCTATCAGCGACTGATCGCCGATTTCGGCCATAGCCAGGAAGCGCTGGCCAAGCTGGTCCACAAGTCACGCAGCCATGTGGCGAACCTGATGCGGCTGCTCGATCTGCCCGCGCCGGTGCGCGAGATGGTGGCCGACGGGCGACTGTCGATGGGGCATGCGCGTGCGCTGATCACCGCGCCTGATCCGGCGGCGCTGGCCGAGCGCGTCGTCGCCGAGGGGCTGTCGGTGCGCGAGACCGAACGGCTGGCGCGCGAGGCCCGGCCCAAGCCCGCCAAGCCCACCAAGGTTGAATATAAGGGTTCGGATGCAGATGTCGCGGCGCTCGAGCGCCAGCTGGGTGACCTTCTTGGTATCAAGGTGCAGATCAGCCATGGACCGGCGGGCGGGAACGTCACCCTGTCCTATTCGACGCTCGATCAGCTCGACATGATTTGCCAGCGCCTGTCGGGCGAACCGATCTAGGCGGCTTCAGCGCATGTTGCGGGCGGCGCGCCCGATCGCGACAAGCTCTTCGTCGAGCAGGATGGGGCCGGCAGTGCCACTGGCCTTGATTGCCTGTTCGGCAGCGACGAGGCGGCGAATCGCGGTTTCGATCGCGGTTGGTCGCCACCGTGCCAATTGACGGCCGATCGCGTCCTTTTCTTTCCAGAACAGCGCCTTTCCCGACGAGGCCATCACGCTCGAGACGCTGTTGCCGCGCGCGACTTCGGCGGCAAGGTCCGCAAGCAAGGCAAGGCGGCGGAGCAGTGCGCGGATGAGGGGAATGCCCTCGAGGCCATCCTCGGCAAGACGTCGCAACTCGGCATCGACGGCGTCGAGCCGTCCCTCGAGGACAGCGTCGACCAGCCGCCCGAGAACGCCTTCCTCGCTCGCTGCGCCAAGTGCGTCGAGCATGTCATGGTCGATCGGGCGCGGCCGATCGGGCGCGGCATCGACATAAAGGGCGAGCTTCTCGATCTCGCGTTCGAGAATGGCGCGGTCGCCGTTGCAGGACGCCGCCAGCCGTCGCAGGACAGCCGGATCGCCACTGAGACCGGCGGCGCGCGCCAGCGTCGCGGCCAGGCGGTCGGCATCGGCGCCTTCGGGAACATAGCTGGCGAAGACCATCGCTGCAGGGGCCGCCCCGGCGAGGCGGACCAGCTTGGCGTCCTTGCGCAGTGCGCCGGCGACGATCACGACCGGATTGCCGTCGACCTGAAGGTCGAGCAGCGCTTCGACCGCCTCGATCGTCTCGTCTCCAGCCGGCTCGACGCGAATGTAGCGCGCGCCGCCGAACAGCGAGATGGAGCCTGCCTCGTCGGCGAGAAGTGCGGGGTCGCCCTTGAGGGTAGCCCCCTGCAGGTCGATCCGCTCGGCATCTGCGCCAAGCGCCTTGCCCAGCCGGTCGGCGAGTGCGCGCGAGCCGGCCTCGTCAGGACCGTAGAGGAGGAAAAGCCGGATCCCCTTGCCGCCGCTGTCGAGCGCGCGCTCGATCTCGGGGCGCTTGACGATCATTTTGCCGGAGGCTCCGCTGCCGTTTGGCGTGCCTGAAGCGCAACCCGGGCGACGATCTGGTCAGCGATTCGGTCTGCAAGACGTTCGAGCGCTGTCTGCTCGGCGGCGATCGTGGCATATTCCGAATTGACCACGTCAATGCCGACGTCGGAGCCTGCGGTCGCGTCGAGCAGGATCGTTTCGGCCTGCGTATCGACCAGCTGGTAACGCGCGCGCAGGGTGCGGCGTTCGCGTGTCGTGGTGGTGTCGGCGCGGATGCCATAGCCCTCGATGCGGTCATCAAGCTGGATGTCCAGCCGGTAGCGCGCTGCCGTGCCATGGTTGCCGACCCGCTCGATCAGCGCGTTGCGCACCAGCCAGCCAGCGCGACCCGCGATCGGGCCGATTGTGACGGCGTCGAGCGTTTGGGTCGGCGCGGATTTCGAGCCGGTGCCATAAAGGGGGCGCATCCCGCATCCGGCGAGACACAGGCCCAGCGCCATCAGGATCGCAGCCCGCTTCATGCGACGATGTTGACCAACCTGTCGGGGACCACGATCACCTTGCGCGGGGTTGCCCCGGCAAGGCTGGCGACGATCTTGTCGCTGGCGAGCGCCAGTGCCTCGAGCGCGTCGCGGCCTGCGCCTTTGGGGGCGGTCAGCGTATCGCGCAGCTTGCCGTTGACCTGCACCGCGATGGTGACTTCGTCATCGACCAGCAGCGCCGGATCGACCTCGGGCCATGCAGCATTGGCGACCAGTTCGCTTTCGCCGAGGCGGGCCCATGCCTCTTCGGCGACGTGCGGGATCATCGGGGCGACCAGGCGCAGCAGCGCGCGGGCCGCGGCGTCGCGCGATGCCGACGGCTGGGCTTTCTCGATCGCGCCGACCAACTCGTAGAGCTTGGCGACGGCCTTGTTGAAGCTCAGCGCCTCGATGTCGGCAGCGACGCCGGCGATGGTCTTGTGCAGGCGGCGGTCGAGATCCTTGTCCTCGCCGCTGGAGGCCGTCTCGATCTCGGTGATGCGCCACACGCGCTGGACGAAGCGCCACGCGCCCTCGATCCCGGCCTCGCTCCACGGCAGGTCCCGCTCGGGCGGGCTGTCGGACAGCATGAACCAGCGCACTGCGTCGGCGCCATATTGGTCAACGATCGGGCCGGGGTCGACGGTGTTCTTCTTCGACTTCGACATCTTCTCGACCCGGCCGAGATTGACGGTTGCGCCGGTCGCGACCTCGATCACCACGCCGTCGCGGCGCTCGATCTCTTCCGGACTAAGCCATTGATTCTGTTGATTCTTGTAGGTCTCGTGCGTCACCATGCCCTGCGTGAACAGGCCGGTGAAGGGCTCGGCGATGTCGAGCTTGCCGATGTGGCGCAGCGCCCGCGTCCAGAAACGGGCGTAGAGCAGGTGCAGGATCGCATGCTCAATGCCGCCGATATACTGGCTGACCGGCAGCCACTGCTTGACCATGTCGGGGTCGAACGGCTTGTCGGCGGGGGCGCTGGCGAAGCGGATGAAGTACCAGCTCGAATCCACGAAGGTGTCGAGCGTGTCGGTCTCGCGCCGCGCCGGCTTGCCGCAGCTCGGACAGTCGACATGGCGCCAGGTGGGGTGGCGGTCGAGCGGGTTGCCCGGGATGTCGAACGACACGTCGTCGGGCAGCACGACCGGCAGCTGCGCCTTGGGCACGCCGACGGGACCGCAGGCCTCGCAATGGATGATCGGGATCGGGGTGCCCCAGTAGCGCTGGCGCGAGACGCCCCAGTCACGCAGCCGCCACACGGTGGTGCCGGTGCCCCAGCCCTCGGTTTCGGCGCGGGCGATGACGGCGGCCTTGGCGGCTTCGACGTCCATCCCGTCGAGGAAGCGCGAATTGACGATCTTGCCGGGGCCGACATAGGCCTCGTCATGGATCGGATCGCCGGCCTCTTCGGGCGAGGGGGCAACGACGCGAGTGACCGGCAGCGCATATTTGCGCGCGAAGTCGAGGTCGCGCTGGTCATGCGCGGGGCAGCCGAAGACGGCGCCGGTGCCATAGTCCATCAGCACGAAATTGGCGACGAACAGCGGCAGTTTCCAGCTCGGGTCGAGCGGGTGGACCACCGACAGGCCGGTGTCGAATCCCATCTTTTCGGCGGTCTCGATCTCGGCCGCGGCGGTGCCTGATTTCTTGCACTCGGCGATGAAGTCCACAAGCGCGGGATTGGCGGCGGCAAGCGCCTGCGCGATCGGGTGATCGGCGGCGATGGCGGCGAAGCTCGCGCCGAACATCGTGTCGGGGCGGGTGGTGAAGACGTCGAAGCCGTCATGCCCGGCGATCGCGCCGTCGAGCTTGAAGGTGAAGCGCAGGCCCTGGCTCTTGCCGATCCCGTTTTCCTGCATCGCGCGGACCTTTTCGGGCCACTGGTCGAGCCCGTCGAGGCCCTCGAGCAGCTCGTCGGCGAAGTCGGTGATCTTGAGGAACCACTGGGAGAGCTTGCGCCGCTCGACCGGCTCGCCCGAGCGCCAGCCGCAGCCGTCGATCACCTGCTCGTTGGCGAGCACGGTCATGTCGACCGGGTCCCAGTTGACCTCGGATTCCTTGCGATAGACGAGGCCGGCTTCATACAGGTCGAGAAAGAGTGACTGTTCCTGCCCGTAATAATCGGGTTCGCAGGTGGCGAGCTCGCGGCTCCAGTCGAGCGCGAAGCCGATGCGCTTCAGTTGGTCGCGCATCGACGCGATGTTGGCGCGGGTCCAGTCGCCCGGATGGACCTTCTTTTCCATCGCGGCATTTTCGGCCGGCATGCCGAAGGCGTCCCATCCCATCGGGTGGAGCACCTCGAAGCCCTGCATGCGGCGATAGCGCGCCAGCACGTCGCCCATCGTGTAGTTGCGCACATGGCCCATGTGAATCTTCCCCGACGGGTAGGGGAACATCTCGAGCACGTAGCTCTTGGGCTTGGGCGAGGCGTCGTCGGCATGGAAGGTGCCGCGCTCTTCCCAGAGCGACTGCCAGCGCGCGTCAGCCGACGCGGGATTGTAACGCGAGCTCATGTCGATGGCCTTGCCGTTTCTTAGCCCGAAATGGTGCCGCGACGCAGGTCGCGGGCCTTGGAGAGGATGATCTCTTCAAGCTTCTGGGTGGTCGCGGCCTGAACGGGGGCATCGACCCACTGGCCATTCTGCAGCAGCTGGCGCGACGCGGCGACGCGGATCGCATCGGCGCGCAGGTCCTGATCGAGGATCGTCACGGTCAGTTTCATGCGTTCGCCGGCGACGGCCGGATTGGCGTACCAGTCGGTCACGATGACGCCGCCGTTCGAATCGGCCTGCGCCAGCGGCATGAACGACAGCGTGTCGAGTGCGGCGCGCCACAAATAGCTGTTGACGCCGATCTGGGTTACCCGCGAGGCGGCAAGATCATTTTCCTTGCGCAGCTTCTTGTCGGCGCCACCGCCGCATGCGGTCAGGGACAGGGCAATGGCAAAGGGGACGGCCAGCGAAAGCATACGGCGCATAGGGAAATATCCTTGGAAAAACCGCTTTGCGGGTCGTTATAGATCGTCCGGCGGACCTCGCAAGCGGCGAGTTGCGCCTCGACCCCGCAGGTGCGGTTGTTGAAAAGCTGCAACAGCGATGGAAAAAGCAATTCGATCGTTGGTTTGTCGCGCCGGAAGATGATATGCCGGTCAGGCTAAGAAGCGTGAGTCCGAAATGATCAGGCACGGGGCATCAAGATGGATTGCGGGAACGGCGCTGGCGCTGCTTGTTGCCGCGCCCGTGCTCGAGGCCCCGG
>JACCDQ010276965.1_pt1 | contig 22727 bp, 21 predicted proteins | sample 7446031 | NCBI WGS metagenome assembly JACCDQ01 (sample SAMN15323442, study PRJNA562643) | freshwater metagenome | isolation source: river surface water | place: USA:Blue River Watershed | collected 2017-08-17 | reverse complement strand
CGGAGTCGAACCGGCACGGGCTTGCACCCACGGGTGTTTGAGACCAGCGCGTCTACCAATTCCGCCATCTGGGCAATTGAATCAAACCAATTGGCTCAATTGCAATGCAAAAGTATGCCTTTATTCAGGATTTAGCAAGTAATTGCTAAATATTTTAATGATTATTCGTAGCGTAATGCCTCTACTGGATCCATTTTAGAGGCTTTAAATGCAGGGTAAATTCCTGAAAATAAGCCTACTAACACGCAAATAATAATCCCAACCATCATCCATAACCACGGGATAATAAAACTGGCATTTCCTGAACTTATACCTTGTGCAATTAAATTACCAATGGGAATGGCTAGTACAATCCCTCCTATTCCTCCCAATAGACAAATGACAATGGCTTCAATTAAAAATTGTTGAAGTATCCTAGCGGGGGTAGCCCCTAATGATTTACGAATTCCAATCTCTCGAGTTCTTTCCGTTACAGAAACCATCATAATATTCATTAATGCAATGGCGGCACCAAGAAGTGTGATAAAACCGATAACAAAGCCACCAATTTGCAAACTTGACGTGATACTTTCAAAACTTTTGGCAACAGAATCGGAACGGTCGATGGAGAATGAATCTTCCATACCTATCGGATCCATTCGAACCTTTCGCATGACACCACGTGCTTCTTCCATAAAGTCATCTAAATTGTTCACTTTGGTTGAAGAGGTTGTGATATCAAATGTCAAATTTCGACCAATGGCCATTTTCCGACCTGTTTCCAGAGGAACCATTATGACACGGTCATCTCCCCCACCCATCATATTGCCTTTTTTCGCCAAAACACCTATAACCTTTAGTTTTATTCCGCTAACGATAATTTCACGATTTAAGGGATTCGTTTTTTCAAATAATTGATCTATGACATCTACTCCTAAGAAACACACATTCACAGCCTGGGTATATTCATTGCTTGAAAAATTTCGACCCTCAGCAAGTTTATAACCTTTAAGCTCGATAAAATTGTCATCTATCCCCATTAGGCGCACATTGGGGTTCGATTTTTTGCTTTCATATTTAGCTATCGCATTGCCGGTTACACTTGTTTTTAATGACACTTTTCCTTTCGTCATAAATAAATATTTATAGCGAATAGCCTGCCTGTAATCGATGTTTTTAAAACGCTTTTCTCGTTGACCTTCCCTCCTTACTTGCATAGCTGGACGATTTCGAATGTCAAACGAATTTGCCCCAAGACCTGAAAAGCTATTGTCCACTGAACTTTGGATCCCATCGATAGCTGTTAAGATCCCAACAAGTGATGTAATTCCAAGTGATATAATTAGGGCAGTTAGAATTGTTCTAAGGAGATTTCCTTTGATGGATCGTAAACCCTCTGCAATATTTTCTTTGATATTCATGCGCTTTAGTTGCTTGATGCAAGGTATCATGAAAACTTAAGGATATAAAACCAGTGGTAATCGAATTTAATCCACTAATCATTTTTTGACTACTTCAATTTCCGTAAGTAATAATCTTCTCCTCTTACAATTATGCGCTCTGTCATCAATGTATCCGTACCTAATCGAATATCCGTCGGAAGCGGTTTTATCACATTTTTACTAAAAAACAGGTAATTTGCTTCCGCAGGAATCGGCTGTAACCCTTGTTCAAATGGATTTATAGGGATTAATTTTCTTGTGAACCGTTTACCCCACAAAGGATATTCATAATCATCGTTGATCGTCGCAAGTGCAACAATAGCATTTTCGGGAACCAATTGGTCAAAATTACGATAGGCATTTGTAATATCTGGTCTTGAAATAGTTAGTGATTCCATGCGCGATTTTCCCCAAATTGTTGGCATATTATGCGTAGATATGAAGGCTCCTCTTCCATGATAAAGTAGTGTCGACCAAGCGGATGCAATAATAATAACATAAAATAAAATTAAAAGCATAAACTTATTCTTGGCTACGAATTGATTGACGAATAGACTTGAAATGGGCAAAAGGAATACGAGTGAACTAATCATATATCTCCCTTTCCATGGATCATAGGCAGCAGTAAATGCCAATGCTGCGAAGTGAAGTAGAAAAGCTGCAAAGAAAAAGTAATAAATGGGTTTGCTCTTTTTTGTAAAAAGGAGAACGATTGATGGTATTAAGATTAGTAAAAATATTGATCCATAGATAGGAGTCCCATTCACAAATTCAAATTTACGATTAAATGAAAAAGGGATAATCGTGAATTTCGTTTCCCGTTCTAAGCCTAAGTTGAATTTTTGATCGATAATTCTGATTTTATTGTTTATTCTATTTTGGATCCTTTCTACTGTTGGGATATTTCGTAATCCATCTAAATTAAGTAGGTCAAAAGTATACCTGACTACATTCCTACTTCCATTAATTAATAGTGATTCGAAATTACCTGCACGTTCGATCGATTGATGTTGGGTAGCTGTTTTTGGCCCGATGGGATGATTGTAATGTTTTAAATTGGCTAAGTAACCTGTTGGTAATGTAATGATTAATATAAAAACCGAACTTATTAACAAGTGCTTCAAATGCGCGGTTAAGGATGTATGTCGCTTCATTAGCCACACATAAATAAGTATTACACCAATACAAGGAACAGAAAATACCCAAGTTATTTTATGACTTAACCCAATGGCAAACACAAACGAAAACAAGTACAAATAATAATTCTCCCATGTGTTTTTGAAGCGAATTATATAATATATACAAATTACCAGGTAACTAGCTAATACAATGTCTGTATCAGTTGATGTTGATTGAATAAGCGTAATAGGTGTAAATATGGATAAGCACGCGACTAATACCCTCGATTTAAAATTTACTGTTAATTGTTTCAAAATAGCATAGGACCCAAGAGCTAAAACCCAGAATGAAACTAAATTAGGAAGTTTAAAAAAATGCTCATTAAATCCGGTCATAAGAAACGGATAAAACTGGACGGATGAAAAACTTTTAGGGTATGTGTCAATATTCCAATTTGTTCCGATAAAATGTTCGGTACTATGATTCTGAACAAAATATAGAATCCGATTAAGGTGTCCAGTCATACTATCCCACTCGTTTGGGGGCAAGTAAAAAAACAAGAACAATTGCAAAATAAGAATGACAAGTATACCAATGAATAATATGGCAAAAAGTGTTTTTTCCGTTTTCCGTTGGTTTTTGTAGACTTCATGTAGTTTTTGGATACTAGAACCTACCAACTTAAAACTAGATTGATAGTCGGATTTAGGTAAATAAATGCCTTGTTTAAAGAATAAGTAAATCAAATAGGAAATTATAAAAGGAAGTATTGACCAGGCAATAACATTATTCCAAATATGCAGAGCTGATAGAATATATCCACTACAAATGATGCTAGCAATTTGAAAGATATATCCAGTGAGAAGAATTTCATCAAAGTTTTTATTTGAAACTTTGGAGGCGACTCGAAAATTAAACAAGGTAAAAGAGATAAATATGACGAGCAACATATACAATAATTATAGAGCGGTGCTTATAATTGAACAAATGCGTAATATATCCTCTGAACTTATCTCAGCTGAAAGAGGTAAACAGACAATTCTTTTAGCAATATCTTCTGCGATGGGACATGATTGATAAGTTAAATAAGGCATTTCATTGAGCGCCGGATAAAAGTAACGCCGTGGAAAAATTTGTGCATTATTTAGTGTTCGTAGTGTCTTTATTAGGCTTTCTTCGGATGGGAATATAACTGGGAAATAACTGTAATTTCGCGAATTGTCAATATTCCATGCTAAACATTCAATGACTTCAGGTAAGTGGGCTTCATATAATTCTGATGCATATTTACGATGTGCCATAATTTGTGGAAAATGATTAAGATTAACCAATCCCATAGCCGCGTGAAATTCAGAATTTTTACCATTGATTCCTGCAGCAAAATAATGATCGCCTTTATGACCAAAACTCCTTATTCCTCGTATTTTATCAGCTAGAGCCTTATCCTTAGTGATTACGGCTCCTCCTTCTATCGTGTGAAAAATTTTTGTGGCATGAAAGCTGCAAGTGGAAATTGTTCCGTAATTAAAGATTGATTTCCCTTGATGTCTGACGCCAAAAGCATGTGCTCCATCGTAAATGATGGGTATTTGATTATCATATGCTAATTTTTCTTGATCAATTAAATCAGCACAATTTCCATAAACATGCGTTGTTAATATACCTTTTGTACCATTCGTTAAAACTCGTTCAATTTGTGTTCGTTCACAGGTTAAACTCGTAGGCGATATATCAGCAAAAATGGGATTACAATGTTCCCAGATTAATGAAGTAGTTGTAGCACAATAGGAAAATGGAGTTGTAATCACATCACCTTCCAATGCCAATGCTTTAATTGCTAATTGTAAAGCAATTGTACCGTTAGATACATATAAAAAGTGTTCAACCTCAAGGAATTCAGCAAGTTTTCGTTCTAATTCAAGTACAAGAGGTCCATCATTTGTTAATTGGCCATTTGCCCATACTTTTTCGAGTAAAGAAATATATTCTTTAATTTCCGGTAAAAACGATTTTGTTACATGCAGCATATCTTAGATTTCGCTTGTTACTTGTTTCATTTTAACTGGGAAGTTTGGACGAACATAGCCTGGCCATTTTCCATACCATGTGGTGTTTTCTCGATAATCAGCAATTTCAAATTCAAAAAGTTCTTCAAAATTGACTAATACAATACTTGAATTTTTGACAACCATAATGGATAAATAATATGACCCATCATTTAAAAAATTGCCAGGAATGGCAATATCTGCGGAAACTATACCTTCATTAAATCGCGCGGGCTGATTCCCAATGTTGAAAATACATTCTCCTGTACTTGCATATAAATGAACACTTACGTTTAAATCTACATCATTTAACGTATTCCAAAATTCAAAATGTAAATTAAATGGGTCATTTACTGTCCAATAATCTAAGTCTTTCGCAAGCTCAGGTTTAATTTCGGCATATTTTAATCGTACTAAGTCATTGCCTATGCCTGAAGCAAATGATTCAGCTTCATAGTACATGTTTTTTGACTGTACTTCCGACATATAATTTTTTAATACTTGACTCGTTTCTCCTATTTGCTTAACAGTTCCTTTTTCTAAATGTAAGGTTTTATTACATAGATTTGAAACAGCAGTTAAATTGTGGCTTACAAATAAAATGGTCTTTTCATTTGCAGCAACCTCTTTCATTTTACCTAAAGATTTCTTTTGAAAATCCGCATCTCCAACAGCTAGAACTTCGTCGACAATTAAGATTTCAGGGTTAAGGTGCGCTGAAATAGCAAAGCCAAGGCGTACATACATTCCTGAAGAATAGCGTTTAACAGGAGTATCCAAAAAGTTTGAAATTTGCGGTCCGGCAAAATCAACAATCTCATCAAATTGAGCTTTGATTTCTTGCTTACTCATACCCAAAATTGCCCCATTTAGGAATATATTTTCACGACCAGATAATTCGGGGTGAAATCCTGTTCCTACTTCAAGTAAACTGGCAACTTTTCCGCTTACTTTGACATTGCCAGAGCTAGGATTTGTAATACGACTTAAAATTTTTAACAAGGTCGATTTACCCGCACCATTATTACCAATTATACCGAGTTTGTCACCCTTATTTATTGAAAATGAAACATCATTTAAAGCATAATATTCGTTAGGCTTTTCTTTTTTAGAAAATAGTGTTTTCAACCCATTACGAATTGAAATCGGTTCTGCCAAACGGTTTAGATTATACTTTTTTGTAATATTATTTACCTCTACTATTTTCATCTTACACTTATAAATAATCTACAAAAGAACTTTCCTTTTTCGTAAATACATAAATACCAACGAAAAATGTAATAATGCAGGTTGTAATTGACAGATAAATAAAGTCGGCCGATTTAACCTCGTAATTCGGGATCAAAATAGTTCTAGCGTATTCAACTATCCCTACAAGGGGATTAATCAAAGCATATACATTAAACCAATTTGAAATTTGCAAAGATTGTGCCGTATAGACAATAGGACTTACAAAAAAACCATATTGAATGATTAACGGTATCATTTGCAATAGATCTCGGTATTTGATTGAAAAGGAACAAAATAGAAGCCCTAATCCAATACTGAAAAATAGCAGTAAGAGAACAGCAAATGGTAATAATAATAAGGTAAATGGAAGTGTTTGAATTAAGAATAAACTCAATATTATGTATACAATTAAGCCTATGATAAAATCAAATAATGAAACAGCGATAGAAGAAAACGCAATAATTAATCTCGGAAAATACACCTTGGAAACCAAATTGTGATTAGCTAAAATCGAGTTACTAACAGCCTGAAAGGTATTGGCAAATAAGTTCCAGAAAATCACACCTGAAAAAATGATTAACTGAATTGGGAAACCCGAGATATCATTGATTTTAGCTACATTTTTGAAGGCAAAAAGAAAAACCAACATGGTTAATACAGGCCTTATAATAGCCCATATTATTCCCAAATAAGTTTGTTTATAACGAATGGAAATGTCTCGTTTCGCCAAAATGTATAAAAGCTCTCTTTCTCGAAAAATTTCAGAAAACAACTTTATATATAATCCCATTTAATGTCTAGTTAAAATTAACCCGATATAAAAATCTGATATAAGCTGCGAAACAACCTAAAAGAAATCCCAATATGGTACCAATAGAAATAATTTTACCCCAACGATATGGTAAGGCAAAAATTGGCAATTCTGAATCTTCGATTATAGTTAATAAAGGAGACTCCTTTACTAAGGAAAATTTCAAATTATCATAGTTGCGAAGAGCTTCAAAATAGAGCGCTTGAAGTTGGCTAGAATTCATCTGCAACCGTTCTGCTATAACGCGAGCGCGTTGAAAAATTATTTGTTGATTTTGATCATTATAATTTGCCAATTTTCCTTGAGTAAAATATAAAGCCGAGCGCAGTGAATCTACTCGTTTATCCATAATGACCAAAAGTTCTTTTGATTTCTTTGTTTTAGTATTAATGTAATAATCGGTAATTGTCTTTAAATATAATTGCGCCCAAACATGTGTAAGTGTATCATTTCGTGTTTCTACAGTTAATGTTTGGAATGTTGATTTTGGGTTATCTAGATAGATATCAGTATTATCATTCAAATACATTGAAATTGTATTGATAATATTTTTGTCTTGAACAGAAATCGAATCTAAATTTCCTGTTTTGAATCTGTATTTTATGAAATCTACTGGAAGGTCACTCCATTCATGATTCGCTAAATCTGCCCGTTCGAGAAAGAAATTGCCAAAATAGTCTGTCCTATTTCCAACCTTGACCTTTGTTAAAATTGCTTTTCTATAGATATTTTTGGTTTTTAATAACTCTTTGAAGTTTTCGCCACTAAAGATTGAATTGCCGGAGCTTACACCACCTAATCCAAGTGATGAAGCCAATCCAGCTAAACCGTTTTCCCCGCTTTCATTTTCAAGGACAAAAACAATTTTAGTTTTCTTGAATGTGTTGGTACTTTTGAAAATTTCAACTCCTAATCCTGTCAATAAACCAATGGAAGTAAATATACCAATAAAACGCAAATTACGCTTCACAAATGGAATAAAGCCAATAAGTTTGATTAAGACCTTCTCTAAAGAAAATTGATCGTTCTTTTCTTCGCTCATATGTTGAATTAGTTTGCAGTGGCTTTAATTAATGTAATAATACCGATGATACTTGTTACAGTTCCTGTTAAAACTGAAACTAAAGTAACAATTTGTTGGCTTGTATTTGTCGACTTAAGTTTCTTAGGAACTATAATCTCCGAACCTCTCTCTATACGAGGGTAAAAGCGCATGAATAGGAAATTTTTAGCGCGCTTTACCGAGCCATTTGAATAAATCACATAAACACGTTTTCTTGCCGAACTTGAAGTAAATCCTCCCGCACTAGAAATGTAACTTCCAAGCGAATTCGAAGCTGTATATTTCACGTTATTCGGATACAAAACTTCACCTGTGATTTTTACTGTCTGAGGTTCTCTTGGAATATTAATGACATCACCGCTAATAATTTGAATATCATCTGGTCCACCTGGCTCTGACAATGCGGCAACTAAATTGATGCCAATGGTCTCGTGATTACTTACACTCACTTCCGCATTGTTGTTGATTTCTATGCCCGAATAATTATCGTTGAAATCTTTTATCTGTTTCTTTTTAAATTCGGACTCAGATTCAGACAATTCGGTTTTACGAATTAGTTTTGCCCCTTCTGGATAGGCTTGTTTATTAAGTCCACCTGCACGTTTAATTAAATCAGATAAACGATCATCCTTTTTCTCTAAGCCATAAACCCCTGGGTATAAAACTTGTCCTTGAAGTGTGATAAATTGTTGGAGTTCATAATTAGGTGATGAACGAACAAATACTTCATCAAATGGATTTAATTCAAATTTAGATGCGTTGTTGTCTACTGTCAAATCCTTCGAGATTGTAAATTTGAAAACCTCAGCAATTTGAGAACTAGAATAATCTTGATTTTCGTTAAACTCATTTTTCTTTCGTCGGACAACTTCAACTAAACCCGTTGATGCTGATTCGCGTAATCCACCGGCTTTGATAATTAAATCCTCTACCGACATATGTGTTTGATATGGAATTGTTATTTTAACTTGACGATTTAGCAAAACATTGCTCGTATTAGCAGATTTCAATTTATCGGAAATTTCACTAGATGACTCATTTTGGATTGATCCCTTTTCGTCATTTTGAAGATTATTTTCATCGTTACTATCCTTCTTCGTACCCAAATCCTCTCTTATTCCATTAATTTCTCCATGAATTGTTACGGTATAACTCTCCCGTAAATCTAAAATGGAAAAGACTGTGATTTTATCCTCACGAGTTAACAAAATGTCTTCAGCCTTGCCATTCAATATATCTGAAAGATTTACTGAAATAATAGATGGAGTATAATCTTTATTTAACCGATTTATATTTACTCGGCTTAAAAACGCACTTTCCTTGACTCCTCCAGCACGTTTTATCAAATTAGATAAAGTAAGTTTATTGTCTATTGAAAATACACCTGGCCTAAAAACTTCTCCCGTCAAAGTAACACGATTCTCATAGTGGTTTGCTGTTATAGATTCAGCAGTTATGATATCTCCATCCGCTGGAATAAAAGAATTTGCAATGGAATAATTAATGTCGATTAGTTTACGCTCCGTGTTGGTAATTCGTTCAACTTTTAATAGATCTTTGTAAGCATTATCAGCAAATCCACCGACAAAATTTTCAAAAATGAAAGCTAAATTCTCTGTGGGTAGGGGTTCAAAATATGCACTTCGTTTTACACGTCCTTTTACTTCTATACGTGATTTATACATGCCTATTTTAATAATGTCCTGATCTTGGACAGTTAAGTCACTTTTACTAAATCCTTGGGTGATAAACTCATAAAGATCTAGATGTGCAATAATTTTATTGTTACGAATAAGCTGAGCATCACGGAAAGTTCCATTCTCTGTAGGCCCCCCTGCCAAATACAAAACATTCATTACACGGGCCAATGAAGGGACAGAATAGGTGCCAGGAAATTGCACCTCCCCGACCACGGATACTTGTATTGTTCGTATATTCCCTAGCGATACACTTGCATAAAGTCCATTTATATCCGTACGGCCATTGAACTTCTTTAATCCAATATAGATACTTGATAACTTATAGATTAAACGATTTCTTGCCTCATCAATCGTTAATCCTGCAACATACACATTTCCTACTTTGTTTATCTTAACGTAGCCATCTGCATTGACAGTTAAATTATAATGTTCCTCAGAATACCCATTAATATCAATAATTAACTCATCATCTGGCCCTAAAATATAATTTTTAGGTGTGGCCATTTTTAGATTTGGTTCAAATCCTCCAGACTTTTTATTGAAAATTGAAAAACCAAATATTTTATTTTGAAAGGCTAATTTAGCTTTTTTGATTGAATCTTCTTCAGTTGTTAATTGTGCTAAGGTGTTAGACTTTCGCTGATTAACTAAACTATCTAATTCGGTTTTTTGATTAACTGAATTGACAATCTCTCGTTTTGCAACTTTTGAATTATTTACGGGTTTATTCGTTGCATTTGATTGATTAAGGTTACTACTTGGCATGTAAGTAGTAGGTACCTGAAACTGAGCAAATGCGATGTTGATACTTACGATTAGCGCTAACACCGTTGTAAAATTAATTTTCTTGATCATGCAAAAATTCATTTTAAGGGATACAAAATAAGTTAAAAAAGCTCATATTTCCACCTTTTATTATATTTAGATAAAGCAAGGTAATTTATTATTTCTTTGGTAATTTTGTTAGTAAAATATTAAAGTATGACAGCAGAACCAATTTACAACGACGACAGTATACGATCCTTAGATTGGAAAGAACATATTCGTTTACGTCCCGGTATGTACATTGGTAAATTAGGGGATGGTTCCTCGGTAGATGATGGTATCTATGTGCTGGTAAAAGAAATCATGGATAATTCCATCGATGAGCACATGATGGGGAATGGAAAGATAATTGATATAAAAATTTCGGACCAAAAAGTAGAAGTTCGAGATTATGGTCGGGGAATTCCATTAGGAAAAGTTATCGATTGTGTTTCTAAAATTAATACGGGTGGTAAATATGATTCTGGTGCCTTCCAAAAATCTGTTGGTTTAAATGGAGTAGGTACCAAAGCTACGAATGCCCTATCCAATTATTTTAAGGTACAATCTTATCGAGATGGTCAATCAAAATGGGCAGAATTCAGTAAAGGAGAATTGATTAATGAATCCAAAGGATTGGAATCATCTTCAAGTAAAAGCGGAACATTTATTTGTTTTGAACCTGATAATACCATTTTCAAAAATTATCATTTTATCCCCCAGTTTTTAGATAATTTGTTTTGGAATTACGCATTTCTAAATGCGGGATTGACGATCAATTTTAACGGGGAAAAATATTTTTCTCAAAATGGTTTATTAGATTTATTATCAAAAAAGACCAATGCGGAAGAAAATCGATATCCTATAATTCATTTAAAAGGAAATGACATTGAATTAGCCATTACGCATAATAATCAATACGGAGAAGAATATTATTCCTTCGTAAATGGCCAAAATACAACTCAAGGTGGAACACATTTAGCTGCTTTTCGTGAAGCCATTGTTCGTACAGTACGCGAATTTTTCAAGAAAGACTTCGACCCTTCCGATGTTAGAGCAAGTATTGTAGGGGCAATTGCTATTCGAGTTCAAGAGCCCGTTTTCGAATCCCAAACAAAAACTAAACTGGGTTCAACCAATGTGTCACCTGATTCCTCTTCTCCTTCTATCCGAACTTTTGTAGGTGATTTTGTAAAAACGGAGTTGGATAACTTTTTACATCAGAATCCAACAGTGGCTGATGCCATGTTGAAACGTATATTACAATCTGAGCGTGAGCGAAAAGATATCGCTGGGATCAAAAAGTTAGCCAATGAGCGTGCTAAAAAAGCCAATTTACATAACAAGAAATTACGTGATTGTCGAGTTCATTTAACAGATGAAAAATCAGAAGTAAGTCAAGAAACAATCTTATTTATTACGGAGGGCGATTCAGCGAGTGGTAGTATAACAAAATCTAGGGATGTACAAACACAAGCTGTTTTTAGTTTACGCGGAAAGCCTTTGAACAGTTTTGGTCTTACAAAAAAAATAGTTTACGAGAACGAAGAATTTAATTTACTTCAACATGCCCTTGATATAGAAGATAGCCTAGACAATTTACGCTATAATAAGATTGTTATTGCGACAGATGCTGATGTGGATGGTATGCATATTCGCTTATTGATTTTGACGTTCTTCTTACAATTTTTCCCAGATTTAGTTCGTAATGGACATCTCTACATTTTAGAAACTCCCCTATTTCGTGTAAGAAATAAAAAGGAAACAATTTATTGTTATTCTGATGAAGAACGTAGAAATGCAATTGATAAATTAGGACCCAAACCAGAAATAACTCGATTTAAGGGTCTTGGAGAAATCTCTCCTGAAGAATTTGGAGAGTTCATAGGCGAAAATATTAAAATTGAGCCAGTAATTTTAGAAAAGGATTTTACCATTCCCCAATTATTAACTTATTACATGGGGAAAAATACACCAGAACGTCAAAAATTTATCATTGAAAATCTTGTCATTGAAAAAGATTTAGAAGAAGTTCTGCTTACTTAATCATTCAACAAGATTAATTGTTCTAATTCATGCAAGACCTTCATTAATTGGAGGTCTTTTGCTTTTTGTATGCCAAGTTTAGCAATCTTGGTAGCATCCAACGTTTGGTCTAGGGAATATAATATTTCTGCTAGGGTATAATAAGTTGGTTGGTAATCTGGATGCTTAGATAGAATGGTTTCCAAAATATGTATGCAATTTTCCAAATTTCCATCTGCTCGTTCTTCCATGGCCAACAAATAATAATTGAAAGGATTTTCTGGATCTTCTTTGATTTCGTTTAAAATTATTTCCCGTCGATTCATTGTCTTAATTGAAAGAATTTAGTATGCTTGCATAACAATTTGATGTATATGAAAATATTGGTTTGTATTTCCGCCGTTCCCGACACAACTTCAAAGATAAGTTTAAGTTCGAACAATTTTGTCAATTTAGAAGGTTTGACTTTGATTACAGGTCCCTATGAGGATTATGCGCTTTCGCGTGCCATCGAAATAAAAGAAGCAAATCCAGATAATATTGAAATCATAGTCTTACATGTTGGTCTAGAATCAGCTGAGGTCATTATTCGTAAATGTTTGGCTCTAGGTGCCGATTCTGCCATACGAATTAATTCAAAGGCCAATGATGCTAGACAAGTTGCTCAAGAAATAGCAGCTTATGTTAAAGAATTTCCGGTTGATTTAATTTTAATGGGAAAAGAATCCATTGATTATAATACAGGCTTGGTACATCAATATACCGCTGCTTTATTGAAATGGAATCATTTTTGTCCTGTAATGAAATTAGATCTATTGGATTCTAAAGCGTGCAACCTAAAAGTGGAGAGTAAGGTTGGAACTGTCGAGTTGACATGTGCTCTTCCTCTTGTTTTAGGATGTCAGGAACCAATAGCTGAATGGAAAATTCCATCCATGCGAGGTATCATGGCCGCTAGAACTAAAAATATTGTAATTAGGGAACCTCAATTTGGATTTGGATTAACTTATTTAAAAGATGAAGTCCATGAGCAAAAACGCAAAGGACAGTTATTTAAGCGCGAAAACTTAAGTGAATTAATTGACATTATTAAAAAAGAGGTAAGATCATGAAAAATATAGCGGCATTTATTGAGATAAATTCGGGGAAATTAAGCCCTCGTTCTTTACAGATCATTCATTTAATACAATCAATTCAGCAGGAAAACCAACTCGTTTTCTTGTATACATTTAATTCTGTGGATGAAGTTGAAATTCCTAGACTTTCCAATGTATCCTTATTTGAAATTCAGCATCTGGCAGAGTCGGCAATTTTATCAGAGAATCAAATCGATCATTTGATTTCTAAAATACAAACAGATTCGTGTGATTTTATTTTGGGATATAAGTCTACTTTGACGGATGTTATATTTGCTAATGCTAGTATTCAAGCTGATTTACCAATCGTGCCTCAAGTATTGACAGTAGGTATAGGAGAAGATCAATTAACGATTCAACAGAGCATATTTAGTGGTAAAGCAGTAACAAGTTTATCGATAAATAAATCTTGTATATTACAATTAAATGCAGCTTTCGAGTCCCAGTTAATTCACAATGAAACTATTTTTTTAACGTGTATTAAATTTGAACTTCCAACGAACGTCTCATTTCAAATTAGTGCTATAAATAAAGTAGCACAAGGAGCCAATCTTGTAGATGCAGCTTTTGTGGTAGGTGCAGGCCGAGGTTTGAAAGATCCAAGTAATTGGGGGATGATTGAAGCATTGGCAGATAAATTAGGAGCAGCAACGGCTTGTTCAAAACCTGTGTCAGATATTAATTGGAGGCCTCATAGTGAACATGTGGGCCAAACAGGAATTAAGATTGCTCCTCAGCTTTATATTGCATGCGGAATTTCAGGGGCAATACAACATTTAGCTGGAGTTAATGGATCTAAAACAATCATAGTAATAAATAATGATCCCGAGGCACCATTTTTTAAATATGCAGATTATGGTATTGTTGGAGATGTGTTTGATGTTATCCCTGAAATTGTAAATAATCTTTAAAAGACGCTTCAGAAGGCATTTGTTTGCTTATCTTTGTATTTTATTTATATACATTGGGAGAGTTTATCAAATTGCAAGTCGTTTCATTAAGTCCTAGTGCTGCTGGGGCAAGTTCTTATATTTTATTTTTACAGGCAGAGAAGGGTAATCATTTAGGTTTTCCGATGGTTATTGGTCTTACTGAGGCTCAGTCAATATCTATGTATATGGAGGATATTATTCCTGCAAGGCCTTTGACACATGATTTGTTTGCGAACTTTATTAAACAAACTTCAATTGCAATTTCATTTATAGAAATTTCCGATTTTCAAGATGGTGTTTTCTTTGCTAAAATTCATGCAAACTCCCCAGAGGGGAGTTTTGTCTTAGATGCTAGACCTTCCGACTCGATTGCCCTAGGAATAAGATTAAGTGCAGATATTCTTATCTCAGAAATATTATTAAATGAAATTGCGATTCCGATGGAAATTATACAAGCTGAAGAGGATGTAGAAATTGACATAAAAGAGAAATCAATAAGTGAAATGAAAGCTGAATTAGAATTATCATTGGAAAAAGCATTGGCCGGAGAAAATTATGAGGAAGCGGCACGATTAAGAGATCAATTAAATCAATTAACTAAATAATATGCGTTACTCGAAAGGGAAAGCTCAGGCAAGCAATCAAATTATTGTCATTTCTATTGCCTGTTTGTCGGTTATCATTGCTTTGTTATTTCAACTCCTTAGTGGAGCTTACTTCTGGGGTGAAAATATTCAATCACAAATGAAGGTTTATGTTTATTTAGATGACTCATTACAGGTCAGTCAGATTGATTCTGCTATTCAAGTGTTGAAAAAACGTTCTGAATTGGAAAGTACTAAAATTCAATTCGTCGATAAGCAAAGCATTGCTAAAGATTTTCTAAATACAACGCATGAAAATTTTGACGAGTTATTGGGTGAAGTTAATCCATTTAAGAATTCAATTGTATTAGAATTTAAGCCTGAATTTAGAAATAAATCAAGTTTTGAGAAGTTAACCACAGAGCTTCGAAATTCAGCAGGCATTTATGAAGTCTCCTATCCAGAGAATTATTTAGATTTAATTATACCTAAAATTAAAATCATTTCCAGCGCAGCTGTAATCTTCATGCTTTTAATTGGTCTGATTGTTTATTTACAAATTAGTAATTATACTAAATTGAATATTCATGCCAATCGGACATTAATAAGATCCATGCAATTATTGGGTTCGACGAACGGCTTTATAATGAAACCCTATTTGTTAAAATCTGTTATTCTAGGTCTTTTAGGTGCTCTATTAGGTTATTTACTAACCAATGTGTTTTACTTTTACATCAACAATCAATTACCGGAATTAGCAAGTTATTTATTTAACATGACCAATCAGTTAATTATACTGTTGGGTACGCTTATCATTGCAGTGCTTTTTAGTTTAATTAGTACAATTGTGGCATTAAATAAATACCTGAAAATTTCAGGGTCAAATCTATATTAATCATGAATAAAACTACACAAAAAGCATCCTTCCCTTTAGATGCGAAAAGTATTTACATATTATTAACGGGTGTTATTATTATGTTTATTGGATTTTATGTGATGACCTTAGATAAGGAGCCATTTGGATTTGGGTTTTTAGGGATAACGCTTGGACCAGTATTAGTATTGAGTGGTGTAATCATTCCTATTTTTGCACTTTTCAGAATTCGTAAATAATGGTTAGTTATTTTGAAGCATTAATTTTGGGAATAATAGAAGGGTTAACGGAATTTCTCCCGGTATCTTCTACTGCACATTTAATTATTGGAGCGTTTTTTCTAAAAATACCTGTTAGTAATTTTCTCAATTTTTTAACGATTTTTATCCAACTGGGTGCCATATCTGCTGTGCCCTTATTGTATTTCAAGCGCCTAACCTCTTCTTTGGATATTTACCGATTTGTGAGCATATCATTTATTCCTGCTGTTATTTTTGGTCTTGCTTTGGATGATTTGCTTGAATCTATGTTTCAAGGTTATTATTTTATTGCTTTTTCATGGATAATTGGCGGTTATATTTTGGTGAAAATTGACCATTGGCTAGTCGAACAAAAAATAAGCAGCGAAGATGTATCAGAATTAACTAGCTTACAGTCTCTCAAGATTGGATTATTTCAATGTTTAGCCATGATTCCAGGTGTCTCTAGATCGGGAGCATCAATTGTTGGAGCTCGTCTAACTGGACTTAGTCATCAAGCTGCTGTGGAGTATTCTTTTCTTTTAGGAATACCAACAATATTAGGCGCCTGTGCTAAAAAAATTCTTGATTATCGAACTGAGATTCCTTTGTTTATTGATGCGGATCACCTACCTATTCTAGGTATTGCTTTTTTTGTCAGCTTTGTAATCGCATTAGTTACCATTCATTTTATGGTAAATATTGTATCTAAATATGGATTTAAATATTTCGGATACTATCGAATAATTGCCGGTATTCTTCTGTTTTTAGCATTATGGATGAAATTATAGAAGATCTACGCATAGAGAATCAATATTATTTAATAGATAAGCCACTCACTTGGACATCTTTTGATATTGTAAGAAAATTGAAGAATTTAGGTCGATTCAAAAAAATAGGCCACGCAGGAACTCTAGACCCTTTGGCTACAGGTTTACTTATTATTTGTGTCGGTAAACACACAAAAAAAATTGAGTATTTTCAAAGTCTTCCCAAAACTTATACGGGGATACTTGTACTAGGCAAAACTACACCTTCGATTGATCTTGAGACGGAGTTCAACCAAGAATTTCCAATTGATCATATTTCAAGGGAGCTACTACTTGAAGTTATTTCAACTAAATTGACAGGTCCAATTAAACAGGTCCCTCCTATTTATTCTGCGATTAAATTAGATGGAAAGCGTTTGTATACTCATGCCAGACAAGGTGTTCAAGATGATGCACTAAATATTAAAGTTCGTGATGCTGTGATTTATCGATTTGAGATTTCGACTAAGAATTTCCCTGAAATTGAATTTGAAATAGAGTGTTCAAAAGGAACATACATTCGTTCTATTGTACGTGATTTAGGTGAATATTTGCATGCTGGGGCTTATTTAAAAAAGCTTGTTCGAACAAAAATTGGCGAATATGATGTTGCTAATGCTCAGTCAATCGATTCATTTAATAAAGAAACTTATGCGATTTTACCGTAGCCTAAATGAAATAGTTATTGACTTCAACGACTGCGTCATAACCGTAGGAATGTTTGATGGACTTCATATAGGTCATACAAGTGTATTGAATAAGGTGATTGAAATAAGTCGTAAGTATCAGATACCTTCCGTCGTTTTGAGTTTTTCTAATCATCCGCAAAGCTACTTTAATCCGGATTCTACAAATTACGCATTAACTAGTTTGGAAGAAAAGGCTACTCACCTCCAGCAGATGGGAATTGATGTTTTGATAGCTATTCCCTTCGATTCATTTATTGCAAGTCTTAGTGCGCAACAATTTACATCTTCAATCTTAGTTGACCTACTACATGTAAGTAATATTGTTTTTGGGTATGATAACCATTTTGGGCATAATCGGGAAGGTTCTAAAGCGTTTATTGATAGCTATTACCCGACAATTAGCACACATCGGGTAAATGAATCTATTTTAAACAATGAGGTAGTCAGTAGCTCTTTGATCAAAAGCAAAATAATTAAAGGTGATGTTCAACAAGCTGCCTTATTGTTAAATTACACATACGCTTTAAGTGGACATGTAATTAAGGGAGACCAGTTAGGTAGAACGATTGGGTTTCCTACCGCGAATATGCAGTTGATTAATTCTGAGAAACTTATTCCTGCACACGGTGTTTATATAACGAAAACAACAGTTTTCGGCCAAGAATATTTTGGAATGACAAACATTGGAGTAAGGCCTACGGTTACAAAAAATCAGGAGTTAAGAATAGAGACACACTTATTTAACTTCGATAAAGAAATTTATGGTGAAGTTATAAAGGTGGAATTTATCGAACGACTTCGTGATGAAAGAAAATTTGAGTCTTTCCCTGCTTTAGTGGAACAATTAAATCAAGATCGAATAAAGACAAAATCTATTTTAGCACAAATTCATATAGCTTCCTAAGAATTTAATCTCATCAGCTTTTGAAGCCAAAATGGTACTGATTGCATCATCCAATTTGTTTCCTTCCACATCAATAAAAAACCAAAATTTAAACTCATTTGTGTCTTTTTGAGGCCTTGATTCAATCTTTAATAAATTAATATTCTTTTCTTCAAACTCTTTCAATAACTTCAAAAGGGTACCTGGTTTATCATCGTTTTTCAATTTAACAGCAAGTGTAGTTTTGTCTCGATTGGTTTTTTTAAGATTCTCTACTTTCGAGATGATAATAAAACGTGTTTGATTACTATCATTATCTTGAATATTGTCAAACAAAATAGGAACTTGATATATTTTCGCTGCTATATGTGAACATAGAGCCGCTGTACCTTGGTTTTCAGCAGCTAATTTTGCCGCTTTCGAGGTTGAGTCCACCTGAACAAAAAAATCAGAGGATTTAGAAGCAAAATAATCCTGTGTAAATCCTTGACATTGATTAAATGCAATGTCTTTAGAATAAATACGCGTTATAGAATTTATATCATGTTCTTTAGTTGCTAAACAGAAGTTAACTGGAATGATTATTTCCGAGATGATGTAAAGTGACTTTTCGTTTAGTAAATCTAAAGTTTCTTTTACCATTCCCTCTTGATTATTTTCAATCGGAACGATACCATATTTAGCCCTTCCAGAATCAACAGAATCAAATATCGACTTAATTGATGGGAGTGAAATATAATCTGCAACGGCACCAAATCTCGATTCTGCAGCTTGATGAGTGAAGCTACCTTCTGGACCTAAATAACTAATAATTTCTGGGAGTTCTAAATTACGCGATACACCAAATATTTCCAGGAATATTGCTTCTATGGCCGCTTTTCCCAAACGGCCTGTAGGTTGTTTTGCTAATCGATCTATTATTTCTTTCTCTCTGTCAGGATGATATATTAAGCTATTATTTGCTCGCTTCAAGTTGCCTACTTGATCAACGACATCCATACGATCAACAAGTAGTTTTAAGATAGCATCATCGATTTGATCTATTTCTATCCTTAAGTCACTTAAATTCTTCATAGCAAATTACTTAATTTTCAATGTTCGATTCATTTGAATCGTTCATTCGTAAACGTTCCACTTTATTAATATCTCGAAATTTTACACGATCCACTAGTGCCTTGTCTATCCGTTTAGATAAATAGTAACTAATAAAACAGTATAACGCAAAAACAATAGTTAAATATAAGAGTAATTGATTGTTACTTTCTTTTCGATAATTACTTAAATAACTAAAAATAGCAACAATGCTGATGTTGAAAACCAATAAGACCGCTGTTGCTGATTTATGAGAAAATCCTATGTCAATTAATACATGATGTAAATGTTTTCGATCTCCTTCAAAAGGCGATTTTCCTTCCATAATGCGAATAAAAAACATACGTAATGTGTCGAAAACGGGTAATATTAAAATTGAAAGTGCAAATAGGGGTGCATCTTTTGTCAATGCAGGGTTAACTAAATAGTTATTATTGACGACGACGTATTTAATGGCAAAATAGGACAACAAAAAACCGACTATTAATGAACCGGTATCTCCCATGAAAATTTTATTTTTAATTGACCAATTATAACGTAAAAAACCCAATAATGATCCTGATAAAGCCATCGCCAAGGTTGACTGGGCATACATTCCTAATGTATAAAATAAATATGCAAACATCAAGCTAGCAAATAATCCCACTGAACCTGCTAAACCATCAATACCATCAATTAGATTTATGGCATTAATTAACGATATAAAAATAAAAATGGTGATAAATAATCCTACATTGTAGGATAGATTTGTTAAACCTAATAAGCCATAAAAATTAGAAATTCGTAAGTCTCCTAAACTTATGACAAGTATGGATGCTGCGATCTGAATAAGTAATTTCTTTTTGGGTGAAAGGATTAAAATATCATCTTTAATTCCCAAGAAGAAAAGTATAATAATTGCCGAAATAGTTAAATGTAAATCATGCCCTTCTTTGGGATTATCCCAAATGAAATAGGTAATTAATGTTGCGGCAAATATTGCCACACCACCTAATGTTGGTGTAAGCTTTTTATGTGAACTCCTAGATTTGATTTCTGCCATTAAATCCTTTAATCGAGAAATATTTATAATGACAGGAATGGCCGTAACTGTTATAAACAAGGCAACTACAAATGAAATAAGTAGTTGAAAATCTTTATTCGATAAAATTTCAATATTGTTCATAATCCTACTTAATGATTCTTTCTTTGATACGATTATTTATGTTTAATCCATATACTTGATAGGCTTCCGTATCTTTTGTAATGAGCGTTCTGATGCCGATTACACTATGTGATTTAATTGTGACACCTCCAACAATTGTTGATTGCGCTCCTATCCAAACACCATCTTCAATCGTAATCGGATTGCTGATTAAATCAAAACTTCGTTTGGTATAGTCATGATTTCCGGTAAGTAATAATGCGCCTTGAGAAATACAAACATGATTCCCAATACTTACATTAGAAATATTATCAATCCAACAAGATTCACCAAGCCAGACATAATCGCCTAAACTAAGTTTCCAAGGTAGTTTAATTTTGACCCATGGTTTAATGACTGTACCTATTCCAATGTTAGCACCCATCAATCGAAGCAGGAATACCTTCAGTGCATTTGGGTATGGAATGTTGGTTAAAAAAAACAAGTTTGCTAAGATAAGCCAACAAGCATACTTCAACTTAGCAGCTATACTTAAGTGTAGCTGATGTGAAAATGTGGATAAATCGCTTGATGTTTTACTCACAATCTGGCTTGTTTTGGGGCAGAATTAATAAAAATCGTATTAATATAATGTAAAATACCCAATAGGAAAAATCTAATGGCCGGCCTCCAGTAAAAACGGAAACAAATAGATTGATATAGAATAAACTTATAAAGTTTTGAAATAAATTTTTAGCCTTAATGCCAAGAATAATGTAATACATTATAAATATATTAAATAGACAGAATAGCAAAAACCCCAAAATTCCAAAATTAACAAAAGCCTCTAGAGCCGGTATATCTACGTACCAAAACTTATACCCTTTTCCAAAAACGAAATCAAACCAATCTCTTGAAATTAACTTTTTAATAAAGTTTATGTTTTGTATCCGACCTTGTGCGGATGCATCTTGTTGGGTCCCAGCACTATTTATCCCTAAACCCGTATTTAAAGCACGCAATAAAAATTCGTAGGCCTGATCTGAATAGCGATTAAATGTCTCGATAATTCGATAGGTCTTGTTAAAGTATTGAAGTAATGCAAATAAGAAAAGATAGTAAATAATTGTCCCTTTACGACTATTAAATCCTTTAACTAGATTGTAATGACCAAAAAACAAATAAAAAATGATAGATAGTCCAAACGAGATGAAATTTCCCCGCGTTTGAGTAAGAATTAATACAATAAGACTAACAAATAGATTTATATGAGCAATTATATTAATGCTGCCGCTTTTATTTCCAATAAAATAAAGTGCCTTTTTCTGAATTATTAAAAAGGAAATAAGTAAACCCGCAACCGCATTTCGACCAAATACGACAGGGTTACCAGAAAAGTCCTCTCCTGTACCTTTATTATATTGTACAGTAGCTCGGGCGCCTAATACGTAATTGGGATTAGTCGAAATGGAATAAATCAGAGCAATATTATTTATAAGTGTTACGACTAGTATAATGACGGGCAAATAATATTGAACATCATTATTAATCCTAAATATGCAATAAATAAACCCGATTAAAATTGCAAAATTAATAGCATCAACAAGTATGGACGATCGTTGACTATTGTAAAATAAAAAATAAAAGAAACCTAGAAAGAAAAAACTCAAACCTGTAAATGCGAGAGTTTCATTCCCTTTATAAAAATACTTAAGAGGAATATGATTAATCATAAGTATCAAAGCTGTGCTATATACTACCCCCGTAAAGAGTGAGGTTTGACCTACTCCTATTAATTCCTTTAAAAAATAAATAAATGGAGGGGCTATCCAGATGAGTATTAAGCCCAATGAAACTTTCCAATTAGATAATTTATTCTCTTGCAAAATAAAGATAGAATTATAATGGAAAATGAAATGTGATTCCGTTTGGATTCGAACCAAAGACCTACTGCTTAGAAGGCAGTTGCTCTATCCAGCTGAGCTACGGAACCTAAAATTAAAAAGTCAATTTAGCTAAATGTGCAAGCACTCTTAACTAAATTGACTGTGTCGGGGTGGCAGGATTCGAACCTACGACCTCTTGGTCCCAAACCAAGCGCGATACCGGGCTACGCTACACCCCGAAAAACACTGCGGAGAGAGAGGG
>JACCDQ011731841.1_pt1 | contig 22747 bp, 17 predicted proteins | sample 7446031 | NCBI WGS metagenome assembly JACCDQ01 (sample SAMN15323442, study PRJNA562643) | freshwater metagenome | isolation source: river surface water | place: USA:Blue River Watershed | collected 2017-08-17 | reverse complement strand
CTGGGCCGCATGAAGCCGACCTCGCTCCTGGTCAACACCTCGCGGGCCGAGCTGCTCGAGCCCGATGCGCTCATTGCCGCGCTCAACCGCGGCCGCCCCGGCATGGCGGCGGTCGACGTGTTCGAAAGTGAACCCATCCTGCAGGGCCATGCCCTCCTCCGCCTCGAGAACTGCATCTGCACGCCGCACATCGGCTATGTGGAGCAGGAGTCCTACGAGCTCTACTTCGGAGCCGCCTTCGACAACGTGGTGAACTTCATCCAGGGACAGCCGAGCAACGTGGTCAACCCGGCGGCGCTGCAGGTCCGGCGTTGACGCCCGGGTGAGGCGCCTCCCCCCAAGTCACGCCCCCTCAACCCGCCCGCTGGCGCATTGACTGGCCGGCCTTCGGATCAGCCTGGTCTTCCACCTTCAGTTCGAGCGGTTCCAGGTCGAAGTTGAGCAAGGTGTCCAGGCTCTGCGTGAATCGCTCCTGGAACTCGGGGTCGCGCGGCCCTTTGTCGCGCGTGGGGTCTGGCGCCGCGGCGGGCTGAGCCAACACCTCCTCGAGGTCAAAGTCCAGGTCGCGTGCGAGGCGCTGACTCGAGGCCGGCAGGCTCCCGAGGGCGCGGGCAGCCGCGGACACATGGACCACACTCCCGCCGGGCAACGCCGCGCCTGCACCGATGCCCCCCGCAAGACCTGCGACCTCGGGCGACTTGGCCGCCTGCAGGACCTGGTGCAGGAACAGCAGGTCACGATAGGCCTGGAGGCCCAGCGGCTTGCCCTTCTCCTCGGTCGGCCTTCTGAAGATGGCTGCGTCGATCACCTTCTGGGCCTCGGGCTCCGGCCAGACCGCCTGGATGCGGGCCAGCAGCTCCGGGTGCGCCTCCAGGTCGTCCTGGTCCGCGTCGAAGGCGTCGAAGGTCGGCACTTGGGCATTGAACAGCCACTCGAAATCATGGCGCAGCTGGTCGTACGCATCCTTGCGACCCAGCTTGTGCTGGATCTGCATCAGGTCCAGCCAGGCCAGGGCGCTGGACTGGGGGTGGATCTGGATGTGGTTCTGCAGGACCTCGATCGCACGGTCATAGTCGCCCAGCGAGACGAAGAAATCCGCCTCCTGCTGGATGTCGTTGAGCTCATGGGTGCTGAGATGCAGCGGCTCGGGCAGGCGGGCATTCATCGACGCCAGGTTGCGCGCCATGCCATCGGCCCGTTCGGTCGCGAGCGATGCGGGGCCGGGCTTGCCCTGCGGCAAGGCCGGGTCCGGCTCCTTGGCTGGAGGCATCGAGCTCGGGGGCGCCATCACCGAGTCGCCCCGGGGCTCGATCCCTTCCGGACGCGTGGCCTCCTCCGGCATGGCCGGACGCTGGGGGGTACGGATCACGGCGGCAGAGCGCTCGGCGAGCGAGGCGAAACGGCCCGAGGGGGGCTCACTTCCCCTGGAGCGCCGCCAGGCCAGGCCCGCGAGCAGCAGGGACAGGGCCGCCACGGCCCCCAGGCCGAGCACCAGCGGGTTGGCATAACGCTCACGCTCGGCCTCCACGGTCCGCGCACGCAACTCGGCGGCCGCCACGCGGCTGTTCTGCAGCGCCTCCTGGAGCTTGCGAATCTCCGCCTCCAGGGCCTGGGTGCGGGTCGGATCGGCCAGGCTGGATGCCTCCGCGGAAGCGGTGGCCATTGGCGCGCCAGCGGCCGTCATGCCCCGCGCCGCTGAACCGGGCGCTGCGCCTGCTGCGGCGCTTCCAGGCACCGCCGCGGCCTGTCCGGGCGAGTTGGGACCGTTACCCCCCTGCAGGCGGATGTCCAGCGGGTCGAGCCGCAGGCGTGGCCGCTCGGTCACAGGCGCCGCGGGCGCGGGTGCTGCCGTGGGGGGCGTGGCGCGGGCCCGGGTCGGACGGCTCGCCACGCCGGCAGCTGGCGCTGCAGCGGTGGCAGCAGGCCCTTCGGAAGTTGCGCTGGCGCCGGCGGAAGGCTGGCCATTGGCCGCAGCCCGACTGCCCCCCGTCGACGCGCCGCCCGCCTGACCTCCCGGGCCACTGCCGTCGGGCTCCGCGCCAGAGGCTCTTGCGCCATCCACCAGCAGCGGGGTCGCGGCGACGACGGGCGTCCGGTCACCGGCCGGCTCGTCCGCCAACAGCACGAAGCGGCGGGTGAGCTTCTGCGCGCACCCGACCCGCAGCTGCAGGGCGACAAAAGGCTCATCCAGCGGCGCGCTGGCCCGCACGCGGACCTGCACGGTCTCGCCAGCGCCGCTGACCTGGACATTGACCAGCCGCGGGCTCACCCGGGACTCGCCATAGTTCACCTCGACTTCGGGGCACAGATCAGCCGGATCCATGCCCGGGTCGAGCGCGACCGGCACCAGGATTTCCAGCGGGCGCCCGAACACCGCCTGCCCTTGCTGGCGGCCGATGGTCAGCGCCGACCCGGTGCCCGTCACGCAGAGCAGTGAAACCAGGCCCAGGCAGTGCAGTAAACGGATATTGCTCATCGTTCAAGCCATTCTTGCACAGCAGAATACTTCTGTGTCAATTTTCTGACGTAAGGAATCGGCCTCTTGCCACTTGCCGCCGCCGCCCTCCACCCCAGCGTCGCGGGGGTGACGCGAGGCTCGCCGCCTCGCCCGTCAGGGTGAAAACCCCCGCCGATAATTCTTCCCATGCAAGCCAAATACGACACAGATTTCAGGGTGGTTGCCGTCATCGGCGCGGGGGCCATGGGCCGGGGAATCGCCCAGCTGGCCGCCCAGGCGGGCTGCCAGGTCCGCCTTTTCGACCAGCAAGCCGGGGCGGTGGACGCCGCCCGCCAAGCCATCGGGGCCCAGTGGGACCGGATGCAGGAAAAGGGCAAGCTGGACGCAGCCGAGGTCGGCGCGCTCAAGGGCCGGCTGCAGGGGGCAGCCAGCCTGGAAGCCCTGGCCGGCAGCGACTTGGCCATCGAGGCCATCGTCGAGCGGCTGGACGTCAAGCGCCAGCTGTTCGCCTCCCTCGAGCCCATCCTGGGCCCGGACGCCGTCCTGGCCAGCAACACCTCCTCGCTGTCCATCACCGCCCTGGGCGCGGGCGTGCAAAGGCCCGAGCGCCTGGCCGGCCTGCACTTCTTCAACCCGGTGCCGCTGATGAAGGTGGTGGAGGTCATTCCCGGCCTGCGCACCGAGGCCGCCGTCTGCGAACGCCTGGCCAAGCTGGTGAAGGCCATGGGCCACACGCCTGTGCGCGCCCAGGACACCCCCGGCTTCATCGTCAACCACGCCGGCCGCGCCTACAACACCGAGGCCCTGCGCATCGTCGGCGAGGGCATCGCCGACTTCGCCACCGTCGACCGCATCCTGCGTGACCAGGTGGGCTTTCGCCTCGGCCCCTTCGAGCTGATGGACCTCACCGCGCTCGACGTGTCGCAGCCGGTGATGGAGTCGATCTACCACCAGTACTACGAGGAGCCGCGCTACCGTCCCAGCGTGATCGCCGCCCAGCGCCTCGCGGGCGGAGTCCTGGGCCGCAAGACCGGCGCCGGCTTCTACCGCTACCAGGACAACCAGGCGCAGGTGCCGCCCGAGCCGGCCGCGCCCCAGGTGGCGGAGATGCCGCCGGTGTGGGTGTCGCCCCGCGCCGCCCGCCGCGCCGAGCTGCTGCAGCTGCTCAAGGACCTGGGCGCCCAGATCGAGACCGGCGCCTCGCCTTCCATGCACGCCCTCACCCTGGTGGCGCCCCTGGGCTTCGACGTCACCACTGTGGCCGTCGTCGACCGTCACGACCCGGCGCGCACCGTAGGCATCGACCTGCTGGTGGAAGATGCTGCCACCCGCCGCCGGGTGCTGGCCACCAACCCCGCCACCCGCAGCGACATGCGCGACGCCGCGCACGCCCTGTTCGCCCGCGACGGCAAGCCGGTGAGCGTGATCCGCGACTCCGGCGGCTTCGTGACCCAGCGCGTGGTGGCCAGCATCGTCAACCTGGCCACCGACATTTGCCAGCAGGGCATCTGCACCCCGGCCGACCTGGAAACCGCAGTGACGCTGGGCCTGGGCTACCCCCTGGGCCCGCTGGCGATGGGCGACCGCTGGGGCGGCGCCAGCATCCTCGAGGTGCTGTTCAACATGCAGACCGTCTACGGCGACACCCGCTACCGCCCCAGCCCCTGGCTGCGCCGCCGCGCCGCCATCGGCCTCTCGCTGCGCCACGAAGAGGCCTGAGCCATGCCCGCCGAACTCAAAAGCAGCGCCCAGGGCCAGACCCTGGTGCTCACCATCTCCAACCCGGAGCACCGCAACGCCCTGGGCCCGGAGATCTACGCCGCCGGCGTGGAGGCCCTGTCCGTCGCGGAGACCGCGCCCGACGTGCGCAGCGTGGTCATCACCGGCGAAGGCGCGATGTTCTGCGCCGGCGGGCAGCTGCAGCGGCTGCAGGCCAACCGGCAGCAGCCGCCCGCGGTGCAGGCCGAATCCATCGAGGGGCTGCACGCCTGGGTCGAGGCGATCCGCACCTGCCCCAAGCCGGTGATCGCCGCGGTCGAGGGCGCGGCCGCCGGCGCCGGGTTCTCGCTGGCCCTGGCCTGCGACTTCCTGGTCGCAGCCGAGAACGCGGTCTTCGTCATGGCCTACGCCAACATCGCGCTCTCGCCCGACGGCGGCGGCAGCTGGAGCCTGTCACGCGCCCTGCCCCGGTCCCTGGCGACCGAGCTGCTCATGACCGGCGACAAGGTCGGCGCGCAGCGCCTGCGCGAGCTGGGCGTGGTCAACCTGGCCACCACGCCGGGGGCGGCGCTCGCCCAGGCCCTGGCGCTGGCCGAGCGGCTCAACGCCAAGGCGCCGAACGCCCTGGCCAGCATCAAGGAACTGGTCAACGAGGCCACCGTGAGCAATTTGCACGACCAGCTCTCGCGCGAGCGGGACCACTTCGTCCGCAACCTCCACCACCGCAACGCGGGCATCGCGATCGAGGCCTTCCTTGCCAAGCAGACCCCGCGCTTCGACTGAGCGCCCCAGTTCGCCTGGGGGCGCAGGTCCCGCAGGCGACAATCGCGGCTGATTCAGTCGCTGACATGACAGACCATGGATGAACCCATTCTTACCATCGAGGAACGAGAGGCGATCAACACGGGCCGCTGGTTCAGCACCCTGTCGCCTTCCCTCCGACACGACATATTTCGATGCGCCTACGTCAAGCGCTTCAGGGACGGCGAGCTGATCGTCGCCCGGGGCGACACCGCCGAAGAATGGACCGCCTGCGCCAAGGGCGCAGTGCGGGTGTCGTCGACGTCGATCACCGGCAAGCAGATCACCTTCACCTACGTCGAGCCGGGCATCTGGTTCGGGGACATCTCCATCTTCGACGGGGATGCGCGCACCCACGACGCCTATGCGCATGGCGAGACCTCGATCCTGTGCGTGGCCAAGGCCGACTTCCACAAGATCCTCGCGCAGCACGTGGAGCTGTATGCGGCCTTGCTGCGCCTGCAGGCCCGGCGCAGCCGGCAGCTGTTCGGCCTGATCGAGGACCTCAACACCCTGCCCCTGCGCGCGCGCCTGGCCAAGCAGCTGCTGCACCTGGTGCGCAGCTACGGCGTGGCCAGCCTGTCCGACGGCACCGAGATCCGCATCGGCCTGCAGCTGGCGCAGGAGGAACTTGCGCAACTCCTGGGCGCCTCGCGCCAGCGGGTCAACCAGGAGCTCAAGGCCATGGAGCGCGAGAACGCGATCCGCATCGAGCCGGGCGGCCTGGTGGTCCGGGACCGGCCGGCGCTGATGCGGATCGTCGAAGCCGACAGCGACCGGGCCTGACACCCACCTCCCCCACGGAGCGCACCCCGACATGAGCACTGATTTCTCCGCCTTCGAGGGCACCCGCCCCGTCTCCGACAAGCACGCCTTCGACACCGGCGCGCTCTCGGCCTGGCTGCGCGAGCACCTGCCCGGCTTCGAGGGGCCGCTTACGGTGGAAATGTTCAAGGGCGGGCAGTCCAACCCCACCTACAAGCTGCTCACGCCCGGACGCGCCTACGTGATGCGGGCCAAGCCTGGCCCGGTGGCCAAGCTGCTGCCCTCGGCCCACGCCATCGAGCGCGAGTTCAAGGTGATGCGGGGCCTGGCTGGCACCGGCGTGCCGGTGCCCGAGATGCTGTGCCTGTGCGAGGACGAGTCCGTCATCGGGCGCGCCTTCTACCTGATGGAGTTCAAGCAGGGCCGGGTGCTGTGGGACCAGTCGCTCCCGGGCATGACCCCGGCCGAGCGCGGCGCGATCTACGACGAGATGAACCGGGTGATCGCCGCCCTGCACACCGTCGACTTTGCCGCCCGGGGTCTGGCCGACTACGGCAAGCCGGGCAGCTACTTCGAGCGCCAGATCGGCCGCTGGACCAAGCAGTACCTGGCGTCCATCACCGAGCCGATTCCCGAGATGGACCGGCTGATCGAGTGGTTGCCCGCGCACATGCCGGCCAGCGCCCGCGACGAGTCCTGCGTGTCCATCGTCCACGGCGACTTCCGCCTCGACAACCTGATGTTCCATCCCACCGAGCCCAAGGTGATCGCGGTGCTCGATTGGGAGCTGTCGACCCTGGGCCACCCGCTGGCCGACTTCAGCTACCACTGCATGTCCTGGCACATCCCGCCGGGGCAGTTCCGCGGCGTGGGCGGGCTGGACCTGCAAGCGCTGGGCATTCCGTCCGAGTCCGACTACATCCGCCGCTGGTGCGAGCGCACCGGCCTCGCCCAGCCCGAGGCGCTGGCCCAGGACTGGAACTTCTACCTGGCCTACAACCTGTTCCGTTTGGCCGGCATCCTGCAAGGCATTGCCAAACGGGCCCTGGACGGCACCGCCTCCAGCGCGCAGGCGGCCAGCGCAGGCGCCGGCGCGCGGGGCCTGGCCGAAATGGCCTGGGGCTTCGCCCAGCGAAGCCGCTGAAGCAGCGCCTCACCAAGAATCACAGAGAGAAAGAAAGAGAGCAGAGACATGGACTTCGATTTTTCCGACCGCACCAAGGACTACCAGGCGCGCCTGCTCCAGTTCATGGACGACCACATCTACCCGAGCGAGAAGATCTACGCCGAGCAGATGGAAGCCAACACCGCCGCGGGCAAGCGCTGGTCGCCGCTGCCGATCATCGAAACCCTCAAGGACAAGGCTCGCAAGGCCGGCCTGTGGAACCTGTGGTTGCCGGCCGATACCGCCGCGATCGCCGGCGTCGAGGGCGCGGGGCTGACCAACCAGGAGTACGCGCCCCTGGCCGAGATCATGGGCCGGGTGCCGTGGGCCCCCGAGGTGTTCAACTGCAGCGCCCCGGACACCGGCAATATGGAAACCATCGCCCGCTACGGCAATGAGGAACAGCGCCGCCAGTGGCTGCTGCCCCTGCTGCGCGGCGAGATCCGCTCGGCCTTCGCCATGACCGAGCCGGAGGTCGCTTCCTCCGACGCCACCAACGTCTGCACCCGCATCGAGCGCCAGGGCAACGAGTACGTGATCAACGGACACAAGTGGTGGATCTCCGGCGCGCCCGACCCGCGCTGCAAGATCTTCATCGTCATGGGCAAGACCGATCCCGAGGCGCCCAAGCATTCGCAGCAAAGCATGATCCTGGTGCCCGCCGACACCCCCGGCATCCGCATCGTGCGCCCGCTGCCGGTGATGGGCTATGACGACGCGCCGCACGGCCACGCCGAGATGTACTTCGAGAACGTGCGCGTGCCGGCCGAGAACATCCTGCTCGGCGAGGGACGCGGCTTCGAGATCGCCCAGGGCCGCCTCGGCCCCGGGCGCATCCACCACTGCATGCGCCTGATCGGCCTGGCCGAGCGCGCGCTGGAGTACATGTGCAAGCGCACCATGGAGCGGGTCGCCTTCGGCAAGCCGGTGGCCCACCAGACGGTGACCCAGGAACGTATCGCCGAGGCCCGCTGCCGGATCGACATGGCACGCCTGCTGACCCTCAAGACCGCCTGGATGATGGACGTGGCCGGGAACAAGACCGCCAAGAGCGAGATCGCGATGATCAAGGTGGTCGCGCCGACCATGGCCTGCCAGGTGATCGACTGGGCCATCCAGGCCCACGGCGCCGGCGGCATGAGCGACGACTTCCCTCTGGCCTACGCCTATGTCTACGCCCGCACCCTGCGCTTCGCCGACGGTCCGGACGAGGTCCACCGCAACGCGATCGCGAAGTGGGAGCTGGGCCGCTGGGGCAGCTTCGGCAAGCACGAGCCGGTGCCGGTCACCCGCGGCAGCTGATTCGACCTGCGCGCGCAGTACCTGAAAGAGCAGTACCCATGATCGACCTCTACTCCTGGCCCACGCCCAACGGGCACAAGATCCACATCATGCTGGAGGAGTGCGGCCTCCCCTACCGCGTCCACGCGGTGAACATCTCGGCCAATGAGCAGTTCAAGCCCGAGTTCCTCGCCATCAGCCCGAACAACAAGATCCCGGCGATGGTCGACAGCGACGGCCCAGACGGCAAGCCGATCTCGATCTTCGAGTCCGGCGCCATGCTGGTCTACCTGGCCGGCAAGACCGGCAAGTTCCTGGGCAAGACCGACCGCGCCCGCTACGAGACCCTGCAGTGGCTGATGTTCCAGATGGGGGGCGTCGGCCCGATGCTGGGGCAGGCGCACCACTTCCGGATCTATGCGCCCGAGAAGGTGCCCTACGCCATCGACCGCTACACCAACGAGGCCAAGCGCCTCTACGGCGTGCTCGAGAAGCGCCTGTCCCAGAGCAAGTACCTCGCGGGCAAGGACTACACCATTGCCGACATGGCGGTCTTCCCCTGGATCCGCAGCTGGGAGCGCCAGGGCGTGCAGCTCACCGACTTCCCGGCGGTGAAGAAGTGGTTCGACGCCATCGACGCTCGCCCCGCGGTCAAGCGCGGCGTTCAGGTGCTGGCCGACCTGCGCAAGGCCTGACCCTCCGCGCCTGGGGCGCGTGCCGGTGAGCGGGCGTTTCTTTCGATACACCGCCCACCGGCCACGCGCCCACCAACTGCGCCCACAATCCGCGCATGCAGCCCGACACGCGCCTCGTCGCCGACATCGGCGGCACCCACATCCGGCTGGCCTGGCTCGACGGTCCTGGTGCGGCGCAGGCTGCGCGTGACACCCGCGTGCTGCCCTGCGCCGACTTCCCCGGCGTGGAAGCGGCCATCCGCCACTACCTGCAGGACACCAGCGCGCCCGCCCCGCGGCAGGCGGCGCTGGGCATCGCCAACCCGGTCACCGGCGACGAGGTCCGCATGACCAACCGCAGCTGGCACTTCTCGCAGCGCCAGCTGCAGCAGGCCCTGGGCCTGGATCGCCTCGTGGTGATCAACGATTTCACTGCGCTCGCCCTCGCCCTGCCCCTGCTCAACCCCGCGCTGCTGCGGCAAGTGGGCGGTGGCCCCGGCGTGCCGGGTGCGGCGGTGGCCCTGATCGGCCCGGGCACCGGCCTGGGCGTGTCCGGGCTGGTGCCGGAGTCCGGATCGGCCAACGTGCTCTCGACCGCTGCGCCCGTGGCGGCCATCGCGGGCGAAGGCGGCCATGTCACGCTCGCCGCCGAGACGGTGCTCGAGTTCCAGGTGATCGAGCAGCTGCAGCGCCGCTACGGCCATGTGTCGGCCGAGCGGGTGCTGTGCGGCCAAGGCCTGGTGGACCTGTACCACGCCCTCCTCGCCCTGCAAGGCGGCGCCGGTGTCGACCTGCATGACCCGGCCGAGGTCAGCGCGCGTGCGCTGGACGGAAGTGACCCGCTCGCGGTGCAGACGCTGCAGATGTTCTGCGGGTGGCTCGGCAGCGTGGCCGGCAACCTGGCGCTCACCCTGGGCGCGCGCGGCGGCGTCTATATCGGTGGCGGCATCGTGCCGCGCCTGGGGGAATGGTTCGCGCGCACCCCCTTCCGTGAGCGATTCGAGGCCAAGGGACGCTTTCGCGACTACCTCGCCCCCATCCCCTGCTGGGTCATCGACGCCCAGGCCAACCCGGCGCTGCTCGGGCTGGCGCGGGTCCTGGGCTGAGCCTCGATCAGGCCGGGGCGTGCCCGGCCTGGGCCGCACGCCGGGCCAGGGCCCGCGCGAACAGCACGCCAGCCAGAGGCAGCGCCAGCATCGGGGCCACGAGCAGGCCCGCGCCGCCCCAGTGGTCGAAGGCCCAGCCGGCGGCGGTGACGCCGATGGCCTGGCCGAAGAAGAGGCAGAAGGCGAAGATCGACACCGCCGTCCCACGGGCCTCCGGCGCCATCTGCGTGGCCAGGGTCTGCAAGGTGTTGTGATAGAGGTAGGTGCCGAAGCCCGCCAGCAGCGCCACCGGCGCTGCGGTCCAGGCCCAAGGCGAGAGCCACCAGGCGGCGATGCCCAGGCCCATGAGCCAGCCCCCGGCCAGCACCATGCGGCGCTCGCCCAGCGCCAGCACCAGATGGCGGGCCACCAGCGCATAGGCCAGGCCGCCCACCGCGTAGAGCGAGATCAATCCGGCGGCGGCCGACAGGCTCAGGCCGAAGCGCTGGTGCAGATAGGACGGCACAAAGGCCAGCGACCCGAGCAGGAACACGCCCTCGACGAAACAGGCCGCCAGTACGCGGCGGTTCCAGGGAGTCGCCAGCACCGAGAGGATCTGCCGGCGTGAACGGGCGAACGCGCCGGCCGGCAAGCCGGCGGCCCCGGGGTCCACCGCGACGGGCGCTATAGGCCGCATGCGAGAAAGGCGCCAGGCGAGCAGCCCGGCGATGAGGGCGAAGCCCAGGGACAGGGAGAGAAAGGCGCCGCGCCAGCCCACCGCCGCGTCGCCGAACAGGCCGCCCGCCACCTGGCCCGCGGTCATGCCCGACAGCGTCCCCAGCAGGAGGCGGGCCAGGGTGGCCTGCCGTTCCTCGTAGGGCACGTTGTCGCCGATCCAGGCCATGGCCAGGGGCACGATGCCGGCGGCCGACATGCCCCAGCCGATGCGGGCCAGCAGCAGCAGGTCGAAGCTGGCAGCCAGGCTGGCCGCGCCCGCCATCAAGGAACAACCGGCCAGCGCCAGGTTCACCATGCGGGCCTTGCCGAAGCGGTCGCCCAGCGGACCGAAGACGAGCTGCATCAGGCTGTAGGCGATGGAGAAGGTCAGGACGACGCGGCCGGCCGCGCCCGCGCTGATCTCGAACTCGGTGGCCAGGCGCGGCAGCAGGCCATCGCAGATGCGCAGGGCAATGCCGCTGAAGAAGCAGGCGCCGGCCAGCAGGAAGACGGTGGTGCGGAGATCGGCAGAAGCCGGACCCGGCGCCGGGGTGGAGGAATGCATGGCAGGGACTGTAGCCCGTCCGCGCAGATGCGCCGGTCGCGCGCGCGCCAGCCGGTAACAGTCGGACAAGCATTCCCACGGCTCATCCACAGCCGCGCCGTCCCCTGCGTGCTAATGTGCCCGGCCGGAGACAAGGCCCGCGAGAGAGGCACGGTGTGGCCGCCTGCGCCGCGAGGCCTCCGGCAGGAACCATGCAAGTACCCCCGGAGCTCGAAAACGAAGCCCAGCGACTGCGTCGGCTGCGGCAGCTCGGCGTGCTCGACACCGAGGCCGAGGCGGTGCTGGACGCGTTCACTGAACTGGCGGCGTCCATCACCGGGATGCCGATCGCGCTGATCACCCTGGTCGACAACGACAGGCAATGGTTCAAGTCGGCGGTGGGCATGCCCCAGGGCGGACAGACGCCGCGCTCGCTCTCCTTCTGCGGCCACGCCATCGCGGGCGACGAGATCTTCGAGATCGAGGACGCCCGGCACGACCCGCGCTTTTCCGACAACCCTTATGTGCTGCATGCGCCGCATGTCGCGCACTACGCCGGCGCGCCCCTGGTCATGCCGGGCGGCGAGCGCATCGGCACGCTCTGCGTGGTCGGCGACCAGCCGGGCAAGCTGCCGGAGCGCACCCGCGAGCAACTGGTGACCCTGGCGCAGAGCGTGGTGCGGGTTCTGCTGATGCGCGAGAACGAGCGCAGCCTGAAGACCCGGCTGGAGACCGAGCGCGCCCTGCGTCTCGCGGAAGCCCGCTGGCAGGTGATGACCGACCTGCTGCCGCAGATCGTCTGGTCGGCCGGCCCCAACGGCGAGCAGGCCGCCTTCAACCAGCGCTGGACCGAATTCACTGGCGTCCCTGCCCTCCTCGCCGATGCCGGCACCTGGCTGGCGCGCATCCACGCCGAGGACCAGGACGACGCTCGCGAGGCCTGGAAACAAAGCGTGGCGCGCGGTGACGCCTTCGAGCGGGAATTCCGGCTTCAGCACAAGTCCGGAACCTACCACTGGGTGCTGGCGCGGGCCCTGGCGGTGCGCGGCGATGATGAGGCCGTGGTGCGCTGGATCGCCACTTTCACCGACATCCAGGAGCAGAAGCAGGCGCAGCGGGACCTGCAGGAGGCCAACCGGCAGAAGGACGAGTTCCTGGCCATGTTGGCGCACGAGCTGCGCAATCCGCTTGCCCCGATCAGCACCGCGGCCCAGCTGCTGCGCATGGCGGCCGACGACCCGCAACGGGTGCTGCAGACCAGCGAACTGATCACCCGCCAGGTGGGCCATATGACCGAACTGGTGGATGACCTGCTGGACGTCTCGCGGGTCACGCGGGGGCTGGTGCGCATCGACCGCGAACAGGTGGACCTGCGCCAGGTGCTGCATGACGCGCTGGAGCAGACCCGGCCGCAGATCGAAGCCCGCCACCACCGGCTGGACCTGCCCGACATTTCGCGGCCGCTGCGGGTCATGGGCGACCGGGTGCGTCTGGTGCAGGTGCTGGCCAATCTGATCGGCAATGCCGCCAAGTACACCGCCGACGGGGGTCATATCCAGGTGGAAATGGAGGAGCGGGAGGACAAGGCGGTCCTCTGCGTCAAGGACGACGGCAGCGGCATCGACCCGGGCCTGCTGCCCCACGTCTTCGACCTGTTCACCCAGGCCAAGCGCACGCCGGATCGGGCCCAGGGCGGGCTGGGGGTGGGCCTGGCGCTGGTGCGCAGCCTGGTCGAGCTCCACGGCGGCACGGTCGAGGCGAAGAGCGAGGGACCGGGCAAGGGCAGCACCTTCACCGTCGTGCTGCCGCGGCTGCTGCAGGCACCGGAGGCAGCACCTGGGGCACCTGAGGCGGCGAAGGCGGCAAAGGCGGCAGATGTGGCGCCAGCGCCCACGGCGTCCCCCGCCCGGGATGCGCAGGAGGAACAGGCCGCCGAGCCGCCGCCCATGCGGCCGGCACCGGCGGGCATGCCGTCTTCACCTGCCGGGCCTGCCGGGGAAAGCGCGGCCCCTCCACACGCCGCGGCGCAGCCCCCCTCGCCCGCGGCCGGTGGGTGGGCCGCGGCCATCGACCGCAAGGGGATGGACGCAGAGGCAGCACCCGCGCCGGCCAGCCTCGCGGTGATGGTGGTGGACGACAACGCCGACGCCGCCGAGCTCATGGGCATCTGGCTCGAGTCGCAGGGCCATGAGGTGCGGGTTTGCCTCGACCCCTTCGAAGCGCTAGAGGCAGCCCGGCAGCGGCCGGCGCGGGTCTATGTGCTCGACATCGGCCTGCCGGGCATGGACGGCAACGACCTCGCCCGGCGGCTGCGCGAGGACCCCCGCAACCGTGACGCGACACTCATCGCCCTCACCGGCTACGGCCAGGCCCAGGACATCCTGCAATCACGCAAGGCGGGCTTCGACCAGCACTTCGTGAAGCCGGCCGACCCCGAGCGGCTGGCGGCGGTGATCGAGACGCTGGGGAGTGCCGAATCCGGACACCCGCCACCTGTCAAGGAGAAGACACCCGGCTGAGAGCTGGGCCACGGGCGACCGGTGCCCAGGCGAATCAGACCCGGAAGCTCAGTGTCAAGAACCAACCCCCTTGCTGATTTGCAATCGCCGCCTTTCGCAGCGATTTCATCCAAGGGAGTTGATTCATGATCAAGAAGAGCCTTTTCGTTTCCGGCCTAGCTGCCGTGTTGACGGCATGCGGTGGTGGCGGCGGCGGCGGAGACGGGACTGGATCGAGTACGGCGGCCAGCCCGACGCCTTCCGGTACCGCGCCTTCCACCTCCACCGCGCCTTCCACCTCCACTGCGCCGTCCACCTCCACTGCGCCTTCCACCTCCACTGCGCCTTCCACTTCCACGGCGCCTTCCACTTCCACGGCGCCTTCCACTTCCAATTCCACCCCTCCCGCCACGGCCACGCCCAAGTCGGCCTCGGCTGAGGGTTTGTGGATGGGCACGACCGACGACAACCATGACCTTGCCGGACTGGTGCTGAGCGACGGGACCTACTACATCCTCTACACGGCGAGCCAGAGCATCGACCTCGCGGGAGCCATCCAGGGGACGGGCCAGGTGAGCGGCGACCAGTTCATCTCGACCAACGCGGTCGACTTCAACTTCCAGGGCGCTGGCGTCAACTCCGCCACGGCGGAATCCACGGTCGTCACGCGCAAGTCCATGAACGGAACCCTCACCTACGCATCTGGCAAGAGCGTGAAATTCATTGCCAACTACAACGCAGAGTACGAGAAGAAGCCTTCGCTCGGCATCGTGGCCGGCCGCTATGCGGGGAAGGTGAAGACATCCGCCGGGGACGAACTGGCCGACCTGGAAGTCGCGGCGGATGGGACGCTCGATGGCCGGGGGATCAGCGGCTGCGCCATCACTGGCCGGATCACGCCTCGCCAGGACGGCAATGTCTACGACGTCACGGCGACCTTCGGTGGCGCCCCGTGCCATTTCGCCGGCCAGACTTTTACCGGCATCAGCTACTACATCGCGAGCGACAGCAAGCTGGTTGCAGCAGCACCCAACGCCCGGCGCGACGACGGCATCCTCTTCATCGGCGATAGGCATTGAGACGCCGCTGCCCGGGGTCACCGCCGGGCAGCGCTTTCTCCGAGGGCAGCGCGCCCGCGCACCGGCGAAGCCGTGGCGGACGCGCTCAGAAGTTGTAGACGGTGCTCAGTTGCTCGGCGAGCATCCCCCGCTGGTAGGCCCAGTTGGTGCGGAAGTTGTTGGCGATGTCGGCGGCCACCGTGTCCAGCTCGGTCGCCCGCGCGGTGCCGTCCGTCGCAGTGAGACCGGTTTCCCGGCCACTCATCAAGAGGAAGTTGACCAGGGTCACCGTCTCGCCCGGCGGAATCGTCAGGGCATAGCTGATTTGAATGCCGTCGTAACCATCCTGGTTGCCGAATGTGGCCGTCTGGTAGACGACCGTCGCATTCTTTCCGAACACGAGGGCCACATCGGGGTCCTGTCTGGAGGGGGAAAATGTGGACCCGGAAGGGGTGGGCGAGTAATCCCAGGTGGTGATCGCGCGCCCATTCGCATCGGGCGTGTCATAGATGATCCCGGTCCCATCTGAACCCAGATCCGTCTGGTACTCGACCCGGACGCTCAAGGACTCCGTCGTGACATTCTCGAAGGTGTCCGTGATCCGCCCCCAGAGCGCATCGGGCTGGGTGACGAACATGCGACGGATCATCACGCCATCGATCGGACGCCCGCTGGACTGGATGTTCTGGGACACCTTCACATCGGGGACGGTCCAGCTGCCTGCGTTGGCAAATTGACCATTCGCCACGAATTCCCGGTTCGTGTTGTCCTTGATGGAGACGGATGCCAGGACCACCGGCCGGGGGCACGCATGGACATACTCGAAAGAAAGCGTGCCGGTGTTTCCGGCCTGGCTGCTGAGATCCGAGACCCCGGGGGTTCCGGTCATTCCGCCCGGTCCGTACTGGAACAAGGTCACGGGCGTACCCCCGCCGTCCGGACGGAAGACCACTGAAAAAGCGAAGGGCTCGCCGGTAAAGCCTGCCTCGGAAAAATAGAGGGCCGGGTTGCTCCAGCTCATGAACGCCTGGGTCCAGTTCAAGGTGATCGGTGTGGCGGCGCCCCGCAGATCGATGGCCTGCTCGAGCCGGCTTCCCTTGATCGGGTGCAGGATGGCATAGCCCGGCGCGAAGGTGACGATCTTCAACCCATCAGCCACTCCCAAAGCCGGGCCGAAGGCCGTGATGTCGGAATACGCCTGCGCCGTGGCCACCGAGCTGCCCCACCGCTGGGAGGTGCCAGTGCCGACCTGAACCCAGAGGTTCATCGCGCCGTCCCACTCGTCCTTCCCCCCGTCGCTCACTGAAAAGTCTTCCACCAGATCCCAGACGTTGGCCTGGCCCGTTGTCCTCTCGCTTCCATCCTGGGCTGTGCGCGTCTGCATGAACCAGGAGGCGGCGGGCAGTGTGGTGGCACTGGCCAGCTCGGGGCCCGACAGGGGCGTGAGCGGGACCGGCACCGAGTCGGTCGAGCCGCCGTCCCCTCCACCGCACCCGGTCAGACCGAGTACGGCCCAGCTCAGTCCACTCAAGGCAAAGTCCCGACGCTGCATGGCCCCCCCCCTCGACTCGATTGATGAGGAAAGGGATGCTAGGGCCAAGCCAGCTTTTTGTCACCTTTTGTACTCTTTATTGCGATTTGAGAGCACTTTAAATTGCAGTGACACGCCAACTTTCCCGGACTTCAGAGGGCGAGGATCTCCACCGTCTGCGCCATCACCGGCCGCACCAGGACCTTGTAGCCGTCGGCGTCGAAGCCGGCCGCGACGGTGCTGAGCTTGCGGGCCGCCGCCGGCGTAGCGGCGCTGCCCAGGTAGCACCAGTTGCGCACCACGTGGATCTGTGTGAGGTCCCCGTCGCGCTCCACCAGCCCGATCGCGCCCGCATACGGCCAGCACTGCACCTGCAGTGCGAGCAGGCCGGTGAAGAGCCGCGACTGGTGCGCCGACAGCGGCTCGTCGCCCCGGCACACCCCCGCGCATTGGCGAATCGCCGCGCGAAAGCAGCCCTTGCCGGGCGGCAGCTTCTCGAGGCCGAGGGCGCCGTAGCACAAGCGCTGCTGGTTGGCCAGGTCGCGCAGGGTCTCCAGCGCCTCATGGCGGCTGGGAAAAAGGCCGTAGAGCGCGGGGGCGGTGGCGAAATCCAGCTCCTTGGAATAGACCACCTCGGGCGTGTCGCCCACCAGCTGCAGGCTGCACAGTTGCCGGTTGCGCCGCAGCTTCTGGTTGAACAGGGGATGCTGCTGCTTGATCATCTGCGCCTCCAGCAGCAGCGCGCCGATCTCGCCCGCGGTGCGGATGTGACTGATGCGCCGGGTCTGGCGCAGCATGCGGGCCTCCTCGGGGTTGCGCAGGTGCGCCAGCAGCCGTGAGCGCAGGTTGACGCTCTTGCCGATGTAGAGCGGCAGGTCGCCCTCTTCCCCATGAAAGACATACACCCCGGGGCCCTGGGGCGCGTCCTCGATCGCGTCCCGCAGATGCTGCGGGTAGTCGTGGACGCGGTTTTCCTCGAAGTCGTCGCGTCGGCGTCGGGGCAGGTGCATGGGGGGCACGAGGGGGATGGCGCTGGAGGCGAAGGCGTCCGTGAAGCAGGAGTTCCGGGGGGAGTCGAATGCTAGCCGAGGGCCGGATGGCCGGCGCGGGTCAGGGCTTGGGTGCGTCCTAAAATGACCACCGACATCGGGATGGCATTGAACCGGAACCTCGGGCCCGCCTGCGCCGAATCGCCAGCAAGACAGAAGAACACATGGTGACCACGAATTTTTCCCCGGATGAACCCAGCGTCTGGAGCCCGGCGGGCCGGATCGGCCGGGGGCGGTATTTCGGTTATATCGCGCTGATCTCGCTTCTCTCCCTGCCGCTCACCCTCGTGGTCGAATTCGGTTTGAAGGCCGCAGACTCGGCAGTCATCGCCCTTCTCGTGCTGCTGTACCTCCCATTCATCTACCTGAGCTTCGTGACCGGCGCCAAGCGCCTCCACGACTTCGGCAGCAGCGGCTGGTGGCAGCTCCTGGGCCTGATTCCCCTGGTCAACGTCGGGTTCGGGATCTACGTGCTCTGCAAGGAGGGTGACGCCACCCCCAACGCCTACGGCCCTCCGTACGGCCAGCGGGGGGTTTACCAGACCTTCGCGCTCGCTGCCCAGCGCAGCGCCGCGGAGGAACCGGCATCCCGGCCCGTGGCCACGTATCCGTTCCCGGCCACGCCTGCATCCGTCCCGGCAGCATCGGCCCTCGCGGCGCGTGATGCAGGTCCCACTGCCGGGGCCACCTCCCAGGCCCCGGCCGCACGGGTCGCCCAAGCCTTCCCCCCGGTGCCGGAGGTGGAAGTGGACGAGGAGGCCCTGTGGGCCGATGCCCTGAAGGAGTTCGAGGGCCCGTCGCGCCGGAAGGGGCTGTGGGCCCGGCTGTTCGCCGAGGCCGGGGGCGTGGAGAACACCGCCCAGGCCGCTTACCTGTCCACTCGGGTTGCCGAGATGCGCCAGGACATCGAGGCGCAGAAGGCGGCCGTCCTCCAGGCGAGGGAGGATGCCATCCGCCGCGAGGTCGAGGCGCTCCATGCGCTCGCCGGCTCGGCGCTCGACCGGGCCCGGCAGGCCAAGGGGGTCTGCCCGAACTGCCAGGGCTGGGTGGCGATGGGCGACCACCACTGCCCGCACTGCGAGGCGTCCTTTGGCGAGGGCGCGGCCTGGAAGCCGCAGCCGGCCCCCGAGCAGGCCCATGACACCGAAGGCGCGCTCACGCAACTTGCAGCCGCGGGCTTCGTGGTGGAGACGGTCGAGGGCGGGTGGCAGGTGTCCCAAGAGGACGCGGTGGTCGCGTATGCGTATGCGCCCATCGACCTGGTGGCCCTGGCGGCCCTGGCCCGCGCCAAGCGACCGTTGCAGGACTGGATCCAGGCGCAAGAGCCCCGGGCTGCCTGAACCGTCGGGCCCCGCAAGGGGCTGGGGCCTGAGCGCGCAACCGAAGGCGCGGCTTCACCGAAGCTGAGGATGGAGGTGTAGCTGAAGACGCTGGCGGCGCGGGGTGCGAGGCGTGTGGCCTGCCCGGAGGGAATCGAACCCCCGACCATTCGCTTAGAAGGCGAATGCTCTATCCAACTGAGCTACGGGCAGCCATTGGAAACAGGGCGATTCTCGCATCACCGATGCGCCAGTCGCATCGGTAGCCACTACCCGCTCAGAACGCCGCTTCGCGCACCAGTACCGCTGCCGCCTGCCGCAGGTAGCGCCAGCCCGGCGACTCCCAGTCGGCGTGCAGGGTGAGCCGCCCGCGCCAGGCGTGGCCGCGCCAGTCTTCGGGGACGGCCTCGGGCTCCAGCGTCACCCGGTAGACCGCCCGCTCTGGCACCAGGCGGCCCGCCAGGGTGCGGGTGAGCAGATGGCCGCCGGCCTGCACCGCGAGTTCGGGCCGCGGCAGCGCCCGGGTCGCGTCACGGTCCACCGCGAGCACGCGCAGCGCCAGCGCCCTCCCCGGCTGGTTCTCCAGCAGGAACTGGGCGGCGGTGCCGGGCCGGATGCGGGCCACCGCCTCCTCATCCAGCCAGGTCTCGACCAGCCAGCGGCCGTCCTCGCGCGCCAGCAGGGCCAGCGGCTCCTTGCGGCCGACCCACTGGCCCGGACGCAGGTCCGGGTCGAGGTCGTAGACCCGGCCGGCAAACGGCGCGCGCGGCGCGTACAGGGTCAGCTCGGCGTCGACGCTGGCGAGTTCGGCCTGCGCCACCACGAGACCCTGCTGGCGCACCAGCAGCTGCGCGCGGCTGGCCTCGTCCAGCGCCGAGGCGCTGGCCTGCCAGCGCTGCTGGTCGATGCGGGCCAGCACCGCCGAGCGGCGGCTGGCCAGGTCCGGCACCTGCAGCTGCACCAGCACCGCGCCCGCCTCCACCACCTGGCCCTCGGCCACCGGCAGGGCCTCGACCCGTGCGCCCGCCGGCGCATGGACCGGCCAGACGTCGGCCGGCCGCAGCAGGCCGGTGGCGACGATGCGGTCGGGCCAGGGCGCGAAGAACAGCAGCACCAGGCCTGCCGCCAGCAGGGCCGAGCGCAGGCTGCGGCGCTGCGCGCGAATCTGCGGCCAGCGCTGGCGCCAGGCCTGCCACTCGCTGCGCAGAGGCAGCAGGATGAACCAGAGGATTTCCACCCCGAAAAGCAGAACCCCCAGAGCCTTGAAAAAGAAGTGATAGACCAGCAGCGCGATGCCCAGGAACAGCACCAGCCGGTAGACCCAGGTCGCCCAGGCGAAGAGCACCAGCAGCCGATGCTGCGTGCGCGGGAAGACTTCCGGTGGCGCCTCGCCCAGGCCGAACAGCCACTCGCGCAGGCGCCAGCGGGCCAGGGCGAAGCTGCGGGCGTGGAGGTTGGGCAGGTCCAGCGCGTCCGACAGGATGAAGTAGCCGTCGAAGCGCATGAAGGGGCTGGCGTTGACCGCCAGCGTCGCCACCCAGCTGGTGGTGGCCAGCACGAAGGCCGCCGAGCGCAGGCCGCCCTCGGGCAGGAGCGCCCAGGCCAGGGTGGCCCAGGCCGCCACCGCCAGCTCGGTGACGATGCCGGCGCAGGCCACCGCCAGGCGCTGGCGCCGGCGGGTCAGGCGCCAGGTCTCGTTGGTGTCGGTGTAGGCCACCGGCCACATGACCAGGAAGGCCAGGCCCATGGTGGGTACGCGGCAGCCGAAGTGCCGGGCGGTGAAGGCATGGCCCAGCTCGTGGACGAACTTCACCGCCACCACCGCCATGCCATAGGCAGCCAGGCCCTCCCAGTTGAAGGTGTCGACCAGGCTGGCGGTGAACACGTCCCACTGCCGCGCCACCTGGTAGAGGCCCAGGGCCAGCGCGGCCAGGGTGAGCGAGAGGAAGCCGCGGCTGCCGAACAGGCGCGCCACCGGCAGCCAGCGCTGAAGCCAGGCGTCGGGCTTCCACAGCGGCACGCGGAAGAAGAGGTAATGGTGCAGCAGCCATTGCCACCAGCTGCCCGATTGCTGGCGTACGCGGCGGCTCATCTCGGCAGCGGCCTTGGCGCCCTGCGGACGCAGGAGCTGGTGGGCGGCGAGGAACTCGACCACTGCCACCACGTCGGCCGCGGTGAGCTGCAAGGTGGTCTCGGCGCTGACCGCGCGGGCAATGGCGACCGGGTCGTCCAGGGACCAGCGGGTCAGGACCTCATAGGCCGGCCAGTCGATCTTGAAGAACTGGTGGCGCGCCGGGTCGTGCACCACCCAGGTGGGCTGGCCGTCGGGCAGGGGCGCGCCCGGCAGCAGGTCCAGCTCTTCTCGCAGCGGCGGCAAGGGCATGGCTCAGGCCTCGCGGAGGCAGGGGCGCTGAGCGCTTCGCCGTGACATGCGCAGGGCGCCGGCCATCACGCGACTCACAGCCCCGCCAACCCGCGCAGGGCCGCCACCGGCCGGCGCAGCATCCAGTAGGCCAGAGGCACCCAGTCGCCCTGGAGTTTGGCCGTGCCCTTGAGGCCCACGCGGTGCGCGGTCTCGCCCTCGAGGGTGGCGCGCACCCGGTAGGCGTACTGGCCGTCGGGCCGGGCCTGGGCGTCATGCCCCATGTAGCGCAGGCGCGCCGATACGGGGGACAGCGGACTGGCCTGCAGGTAGAGGGTGACCGGCGCGCCCGGCGCGAGGCTGATCGCGTCGGCCAGCGGCAGCCAGGCCTCGACCTCGCGGTCAGACGGCGCGGCAATGCGCAGGATGCGTTCGCCCACGGTGACGGGCTTGCCGATCCACTCCGAGGGGTCGTCCATCAGCACTACGCCGTCCTCCGGCGCCAGCACCCGCGAGCGCTTCATCTGCTCGGCGGCCAGGGCCACCTCGGCCCGGCGCTCCTCGATCTTGCCGGTGAGCAGCGCCAGCTGGGACTTGGCCCGTGCGTCGGACAGCGCCAACTGCACGCTCTGGCGGTAGTCGACCTCGGCTGCGGACAGCGCCTGCTGCGCCACCTCCAGCCGGGTCCGCATCACCGCCTCGTCGAAGCCGAACAGCGGCTCTCCCTTGCGCACCGGCTGGTTGGGCAAGACATGGAATTGCTCGATCACCCCGTCCAGCGGGGCGCGCACCACCGCCGGCCGGGCCGGCACCAGTTCGGCCGGCGCCAGCACCGACATGCGGACCGGGAACAGCAGCAGCGCGGCGAGGCCCAGGGCCACACGCCAGCGGGTCTGCCGCCACCAGGCGAGCTGCGGGTCGGGCGAAATGAAGGACTGCAGCCGGGCGCGCCAGCTGCGCAGGCCAGAAAAGGAGGCGCGGTGGCGACCGTGGAAGGCTTCGGCCCAGGCCGCCGTCCAGGCCGCCAGGGCCTGGACCTCGGGCGCGGACCAGGCCGGCTCGCGCAGGAAGACGGCGCCACCGTCGGCAGCCCTCCCTGCACCTGTGTCAGAACTTGTGGCCGGACCCGTGCCGGCCCCGGCGAGCGGCAGCCAGAGGCCCTGCGCCGGCCACCACTGCGACCACTCGGACGCGAGAGACTCCGGCAGGTCGGCCGCGGTGAAGACGCCCGCACCGGCCCCGGCAGCATGCAGGTGCGCCGCCACCTGGTCCAGCCAGTGCACATAGGGCGCATTGGCCTCGACCTGCACCACGCCGGAGAGGCTGTACACGCCCTCCTCCGCCAGCCACAGCGCCGCCTGGCGGTAAGGCGCCAGGGCGACCGAGTCGTTGACCAGCAGGAAGGCGAGCGAGCGGTCGTCCTCGGCCTGCGGCAGGCGGGCCAGGAGCGACCAGGTCGCCGCCAGCAGGCTCCCGCTGTCGGCGGGATTGAGGGCGGACGTCATCCCGCGTGCCTCCCCGGGGATCAGCCGGCGCGGGCCGCGCGGGCCTCACGGGCGGCGCGCTCGGCGGCTTGCGCCGCCGGCAAGGCACGCGGTGCAGCCACCGGCGCGCTGCGCAGGGCTGCAGGCGCGTCCTTCGCGGAAACTGCCTCGGCATCGAGAACGGTGCCTTCGGTGGCGCCGCGCAGCAGCGGCTCACCGTCGGCCTGCCGCACCACG
>JACCDQ011328489.1_pt1 | contig 22776 bp, 43 predicted proteins | sample 7446031 | NCBI WGS metagenome assembly JACCDQ01 (sample SAMN15323442, study PRJNA562643) | freshwater metagenome | isolation source: river surface water | place: USA:Blue River Watershed | collected 2017-08-17 | reverse complement strand
TAAAAAACAGTCTGATCTTGATCGTCTTATCAACTCTGGTCGGGTGCGCCTCAACTCAGGTTGCGTACAAGCCAGTTCAAATGCCACCACTGCCAGCAGAGATAACGAAACAGCAAGCGAATCTGAGCGAGAGACTTTACGACTTATTGCAGAAATCGCAGCAGAAGGCGACAGGGCAATAAACAAGTTAAACGCTTGCATTACGGCTTATGAACAAGTCAGAGCGCAAGTAAATGAAATAAAATAGCAAAAAGCCAAGCAGTTGCGAGCTACTTGGCTTTTCTAACCAACCGATGAAGGAGCATCTATGGCTAAAGAAATTTTAACGCAAGCACGTTTGAAAGAGTTGTTTTCTTATGACGAGCAAACTGGATACTTTACTAGAAAAGTAACAGTAGCAAATAATGCAAGAGCTGGTGACATTGCAGGAACTATAAACAAGAAATTAGGATATGTCATTATCTCTGTTGACAACCGTCAGCATTATGCGCATAGACTTGTTTGGTTATACAAGAATGGTGTTTTTCCAGATGGACAGATTGATCACATAAACAGAAAAAGATGTGATAACAGAATTTCAAACTTACGTCAGGTTACATCATCACAGAATAGGCAAAACACAGATGTAAGAATTGACAACAAATCTGGGGCAAAAGGAGTTTTCTGGTATCACAAAAGAAACAAGTGGATTGCTTACATTAGATTTAATGGAAAGAGATATTCTCTTGGATACCATGTAAATTTTGAAGATGCAGTTTCAGCAAGAAAACGTGCAGAAGATGAATTTTTTACACACCATAAAGGTTGAAAATGAGAATAGATCAATTAGAAAAATTGCATATAAATGCCAAGTTTCTTGATCCATTAAACGAAACTTTTGAACGCTTCAACATTAGCACAGCACTTCAACAAGCTGCGTTTATTGGACAAACGTGCCATGAAAGTGCTAACTACACTCGCTTAGAGGAAGGTCTAAGCTATTCGGCAGAGCGTTTAATGAAGATATGGCCCAAGAGATTTCCTACGCTTGAATCAGCGCAGCCTTACGCTCGTAACGGTAAAGCATTGGCTAACAAGGTTTATGCTAATCGCATGGGAAACAGAGATGAGGCATCTGGTGACGGTGGCCGTTTTTTTGGCAGAGGTGCAATCCAACTCACAGGATATAGCAACTACTTTCACGCTGGGAAAGCCTTGGGCGTTAATTTTGTGATGGAGCCGCATCTTGTATCAACTCCAAAATATGCAATCCTAACGGCTGGCTGGTTCTGGTCAACACACAACTGCAACGAGATCGCAGAGCGTGGAGATTGGACTCAGTTAACCAAGAAAATCAACGGTGGCACGATTGGACTTGATGACCGTATTAAGCACATCAATCACGCCTTAGAGGTGCTTCAATCTTGAGCAACTAACAGAGAAAGAACGAACGCAAACACGGAAAAGAAAACAACAGCGCCAAGCAACAAGATTGCTATGATGATTGTCAAGTTATCCATGTTTGTGTTCCCTTGCCTCTGCTAGTGTTTGAAAATACTCATCACATTTAAGGCAACGCCAGAGTCTTTGTTCTCTGACTGTTGCCAACCTGTTTTCTCTATTTTGCCAGCCCACGATTACTCGTGAATCGCCCCGATAACTTGTCACGGGTTCTATGTTTGCTGGCAACTTTATAGTGGTTAAGTTCTTCATGGGTTTTCAGGAAATAGTCTAGTGACGTATTTTCCGATGAAATCCTCACTGATTTGTTGCCTACTTCACGCTGGCGGTAGGGTTTCTTCTCTACTGTCTCCCACTTCGGCCACGGTGCGTTCGGTGCTAGAACTGTCTTGTACTGGTTCATTTTTCTTTTTCCCAAAGATTAGATCGTAGTTATCAGAATACTTCTCGTAGTCTGGCATTGGTCTTGGTGCGCTGCCTTTTCCACTCATTTAACCCCCTTTGGCATCCCTGCCCTTGAATAAACAAGAAATTCTGTTGGCTCAAGTGAAACTCGCTTAGTCTTTGGGAACGAGCTTAAAGGCTTAATATCGCCAACAACGTTTTGGCGCGTTGCTCTAGCCATTGAACCGTACTTTTGTCCGTTTGCCTTTTGATCTGCTTCTCGCTTGATACTGATTAGCAACTCTGGCTGATACGTCTTCACATAGTCAGGATGAAATGCGTTCATTTTCATTTAGTAATTCTCGATGATTAGGTCAATTAGGATTGCAAAGATCAGGAAAGTCAAAGTAACTCCTGCTGAACAGGCTTGAAACGCCACTCACGTTCCTTGCGACCACTCAATGACTCGACTGTGTTGCCTGTCAGCTCGATCAAATCAAGTTTTTGCAACTCGTTCATGCGTCTTGCTACTTGGTTGCTCTGCAATCCTGTGTGCATAGCAATACCGTCTTTGCCCATTGGCCCAAATCGTTTTAGCGCAGCCACAATGACTTCTTGGTGCATCTTGGCTACGTCTTTGATTGAATCAGCCGCTTGAAAGCTAGTGATTGCGTCTGTTGCTCTTGCTCTGAAAAATTTAAACATATTCGTTCCTATGCAAATGGGTGGTGGTACTCGCTGCGTCTGTTTGCTCTACGCTTGTGGCGAAGTGCGTTAGGCTTTTGCCCTAACCAGTATCCGCTTTCCCACCGAAATCAAAATTGAATGTCAGAATCGTCTGGAAAGCCATCGTTTGACTGCTTTGCAGGAGCAAACTTCTGATCGCCTTCGCGTGGTTCAAAAAGATAAGCCCAACCAGACCAACCGCCTTCAACCAATGGGACTTGATCGAGCTTGAGCATATTGCCTTTTCTGGTTTCAATCACGCTACCAATACGCTGGTAACGCACCTTCTCTTGACCGTCTTTCTGGTATGTGCCAGCTTTTACAGTTACTTCATAGACTATTGCCATTTTTTTCTTTCAAGTGGTTAAAAATTTTTTCAAGCGTTGGAGCTGCAATTCTGCAAAATCCAACTGGTGTTTCTGGATACCAATGCAAAACCCATAAACTATCTGTATCAATTGATTCTTGCATTTCATCTTTTGATAGAAAGCAATCCTCTAACTCAAGGTCTGCAATGTGATCTTTTACACTGATGTAATAGTTTTTATGCTCGTTGTGTTCAAGAGATAGCCCTGCTTTATGTTTTGGAAATTCCATGATTTCCTTTCAGTTCGTTAAGTTTCATAATTTTGCCATCCAGTTCCACAAGGAACTTTTTGACTTCTTCTTCAAGCATTGCAATGTAGACATCATTCCTTGGGACTCGTACTACAAACAATTGAAGCTCTGTTGGCATCCGCGGGTCAAAACTCACGAAATCACACCACTGGCGACCTGTGCAAGCCATTTGCCATTGCATCTGAGTAATGTATCTGCCTGGCACAGTTTGGCTCAAAAGCGTATCAATGTGCGTTGCTGTGTTAGGACACTTGATCTCAAGCTGACCATCATCACCAACCAAGCCATCAGGAGAAGCGCCAGCAGCCTCAATTGTTGGGTGTTGAATCATGGCAACCTCATCCACCAAAACGTCAGCATAAGCCTCATACGCAGCTCTAGCCAATGGTTCTGTTTCAGTACCCCATTGCATAGCAGCATTGGAATACGATTCGGCTACTGTTTGTGTCATGCGTTCGCAAACCAACTGAGCCATGTAATTGTCACGGCTAGTGCTGTAACCTGTTTTGGTCTTGGCAATAACGTCAGCAACACGGCTTGCAGTTACTTTGCCAAGGCGTTGAGCAAACCATTCTGGTGAACCTTGTTCAATCATTGTTTTTACCTTTTACTTGAGCAATATAAAGTGCAATCCGTGTAGTGACTGTCAAAGTTTTTCGGTTATATCCTTCTTCTTCGTTAGTCTTTTCAGATACGCCCAAGGCAGTAAGCAGAGTATGAGCTTGAGCCAACTCATTTTCAACCGTAATGCGAGCCTCTGATGCCCACTTAAGAGTTTGCTCTTTGTCTGCGAGCTTTTTTTCCAGCTCTGTAACCTTTGTAGCTTGCTCTTTGCGTAGCTTATAAAGCGCAGCAACTTCTTCGGAAGTAAGCTCAATATTGAGATTTTCTAGTTCTTCTCCAGGTACTGTGATGGTAATAGTATTCATTTCAAACTCGCTTTCTTTTCATCTTTGACAGCAATGATCTTCTTTTGCCAGTTTGCATCTGTGCCACAGGCTTTGTAAGCTGCTTTGTAAACAGTTAACAATGTTGCTTCATCTTTTGCGTCTTGAATTGCTGTGATGTGGTCAGCCATCATGTTTGAATCAATAGGCGCAGGCCGTGATGCTTTGTTTCCATCATCATCTTCTGGAGCAATTCCACAAGCCGCCATCAATGAATAGCGCCGAGCATAGGTAAGCGCAGAAGCATATCCCTGTGGGTCTTTCTTGACCGCAGGGAAGTGAACAATGCCACATTCAAGCATCTCGCCTGATTCGTGAACAAAGACTGTCTCGCACATGATTCCGTCAGCGCAGTCGTAGTTCTTTTGCAACAGGAAAATGCCGTTGTTGTTAAGTGCGTCAATCACAGCCTCAACGCAAGCTGACAGATCAGCGTACTTTGAGCGAAAGTGTGGATTTGTAGAAGTCTTGAGTGCAGGGCCAAAGGCTTTTTGTGCTTTGACCAAAGCTGATGCGATGTTTTTCATGTTTAACCACCGAAAACAATCATTGCCACGACAAAGCCAGCGGCAAACGAATAAACAATATTGAGATACTTTTCGTGATCTGTTGTGTGTCGCTCCATCCACTCGTTCTGTTGTAAACGCTGCTGGTCTTCAACATTGTCAGGAAACGCCTCTGCCAGAGTGCGTGGGAATGTGCGGGTTGTGTCGTTGAGTTTCATTTGAGTTCCTAAGTTACCGCTTGCGTTGCGCTACGGGATGAATGAAGTATAAGCGAGATTACACAGATTTTGCAAGTTTACAAAAAATATTTGTTGTGTGTTGCTTGACTGCAACAATCCAGCTTATATAATTTACTTATGACTAAACAAGAACTTATCGCGCTAGCAGGTTCGCAAACAAAACTTGCTGAGTTGCTTGGCATCAATCAGGCGGCTGTTGCTCAATGGAAAGACGTTCCAAAGATGCGAATCTGGCAGCTTAAAGTGTTGCGCCCTAAGTGGTTCAAACAATCAAAAACAGTTTCAACAAAGGAGTAAACATGAAAAAAGCAATCGCAATCATCTTGGCTACGCTGTCAATCAGCGCCAGCGCACAGATCTACACAAACAGCTATTTCATCAATGGCAAATCGGTAACCTGCACAACAACTTGCGTTGGCAATGGTCAAAACTGCACTACGAGCTGCTTCTAATGAGTTACGCTGAACATGAGATGAAGGTTATCCAATGGAGCGAGGCTCGGAAGATCATTCCGAACAGCACTCCATTTGCGCAGTCAATGAAAGCCGTTGAGGAAATCAACGAACTTGTCGATGCGTTGCGTGATAACAACAAAGCAGAAGCAATTGATGCAATCGGTGATACTGTTGTTTGCCTGATTAACGTCTGTGCTTTGCTGGATGTAAACCTGACAGACTGCCTTGAAGCTGCTTACGAGCAAATCAAAGATCGAAAAGGTTACATGAACGCTGAAGGCATCTTTGTTAAGGAGTCCTGATGGAAATCGTCTTTGAAAAGAAAACGACCATCAAGCCATTGCGTCTTGCTTACTTCAATCAAATGCTTTTGTACATTGAGGAGCAAGAGAACCAAGGATGGTACTCAGGTAACAAAGAGCAATTCAATAAGCGACATGAAGAAATCAAAGCGTGGATTGAAGATTGCATCAATACGCTAAAAAAATGATCGTATAATGTTTTGAAACACGGCTAGGTTGGGCCTGATCTCCCGACCGAAAAGAGTTACCCCTTCTCCTGCCGCCGTTTCTTCTCCAAGGGGCTGTAAAAAGCGGGTTTTATGCACTATTACCAATTCAACATTGGTGACTACAAAAGTCACACGGAACACCTTTCCGAAATGGAAGACTTGACCTATCGGCGTTTGCTTGATTGGTACTATCTTCACGAAACACCAATTCCACTTGATTTAACAGAGACTGCAAGGCAGATTCGTATGCGTTCGCATAGCGATTGCATTGCTGTCGTATTGCAAGAGTATTTCGAACGTACAGATAATGGGTGGATTCACCATCGTGCTGACAGAGAAATAGCTAAGACAGGAGAGAAGTCAGCCAAGGCAGCAGCAAGCGCCAAAGCTAGATGGAATAAAGGTTCTAATGCGAACGCATTGCCAACGCAATCCGAAAGCAATGCTACACATAACACAGAACACATAACACAAGACACACAACACAAGGAAAAGGCAAAGCCGCCTTATCAGGCTTTGTTTGATGTGTTTTGGAGCAAGTATCCCAAGAAGGTTGGCAAAGACGCTGCGCTCAAGGCTTTTCAAAAGCGCAAGCCTGACCAACATCTGCTGGTTCAGATGCTCAATGCCATTGGCGAACAATCACGCTCAGAGGCTTGGACAAAAGAAGGCGGTCAATTCGTGCCAAACCCTGCAACATGGCTGAATCAAGGCCGTTGGCAAGACGAGGTGCAGACTGCTCCCAAACAGGTTGACATTGTTCACATGACAACGCCAACACCAAAGAACTATGACGCTGCGCTACGCAAGATTGAGGAAGACGCAAAGAAAGCAACAAAGCCAAACGCTGAGATTCAAGCCAAGATTGCTGATTTGCTTAAAAACAACATCCGATGAATTATTTACAAGCAAAACAAGTTTTAGACCATGTTAGAGATGGTATGGCACATAATCTAGGTTATACTTTAATCACAATCAACAAAGCACTTGAACTGACAGGCGACTTAGATGGATTTCAACCAAGTATTCGAGCAACAAGTGGAGCATCTGACAAAGATGGCTTTACAGAAGGGCTGGATACCTTACGCCAAGCAAAGGGCGCAAGAGCTTGAAGACGATCAATCTGGTTTGTTCAAGGGGTTGGTTGAAGCTGTAAGAGAACGAGTAAATGAACGTAAATGAAAGGATATGTGATGAAAGAACATTTTTGCCCTGTTGAAAAAACAGTCATTGGATATGAAGGTCAATGCAACTGGTGTGATGAAAAAGAAGAATTGCACACGCGCATTGAAACAAACAGAAAACGTAGGCACGTTTATGTTGACCAACATGATGATGGTGTTTGGTTAAGCATGGTCGTAGAAGCTGCGCGTTGCCATGTAACGCTGACCAAAGACCAAGCCAAAGACATGATTGCTGCTTTGATTCGCATTGTCGACGCAGAGGTGACGAAATGAACGAATACGAAGACGATGACTACGATGAAGACTACATCTGCCCAGATTGCAGTGGCTCTGGGGAAGGTATGTGGGATGGTTCAAGTTGCAAAACGTGCAAAGGAACTGGTGGGTATCCAAAGCAATACAGGGATGACGATTATGAGTAATTGGCCTTTCCCACCATCAACAGGCGCAGTTCCTTGGACTGCCAAGCAAATCAAAGAATACGCGCAACAACAACGCGAACAACTTCAAGAAAGCCCAATGTGATGAATATTAAATCGCAAACAATGATTGACGTTATGCAAGTCATGATTGATACGGAAAACGTATGGCTAACGCAGAAACACAGAAACATAGATGACATGATTAACCCAAACGCTCCAGTCATCATTCAGATTGGAGACTATGGTTATGAAATTCAAAGCGTTGGCGGCGATGGTGAAGTTGAAGGATTTGTCATCATGTGCAAAGAAAATCCTGTGTGCAAATGGGAAGGTATGGAGTTCATTAAGTTATGACAGCACACAAAGAAGCACTGACGCTGGCGCTTGAGGCGTTGGATTACAACTCTGACACTGGTCAAATCTTTTGGCGTAAATCACGAGGAACAAAAAAGGCTGGTAGCGAGGCTGGTGCAGTCAATTGCAAAGGTTATGTTTGCATCATGCTTGGCGGGAAAGGCTACCAAGCGCACCGTCTCGCGTGGCTACTGCATCACAAAGAAATGCCTTCTCAAGACATAGACCATATCAACGGAATCAAAACAGACAACAGAATCTCAAATCTTAGATTGGTAACAGTAAGGCAAAACCAATACAACCAGAGAAAGCCAAGAATTGACAACAAATCTGGCTATCTTGGTGTTACTGTTTACAAAGATAAATGGATGGCATCAATAAAAATCAACAGCAAAACAAAGCATTTAGGCTATTTCAGCACACCAGAGCAAGCGAGTGAGGCATATAAGAAAGCAAAAAGGAAACACCATGAAACCTGCACAATTTAACGAACAGGAGCCTGTGGCTAAGGCTGTGGTTAGTAAGCGCAAGACAGATGAGCATCACATAACCGACATTGACTTAACGCTTACAGAAGCAGGCAAGCTGTTGAATAGTGGTGAGCATTTGCTCTACACCACCCCACCTACGCAGCAAAGCTGCTCACAGCGCCCGTCACGCAGTGACATGACATGGGTTGGGCTGATGGATGAAGATGTGGTTAGTTTGTGCAGAGAGTTTATGAGTCAGTTTGACAAAAGAGAATTCATCAAAGCTACCGAAGCAAAACTTAAGGAAAAGAACACATGACAAAAGACGACATGATCGCAATGCTGCGAGGCGTTGGATGCGATGAAAACACAATAACAGCAATGTCAAACGCATACGACCTTGGGTTTGAGTACGCCAAAGAGAATATGCTGGCTTTGCCTGTTGTTGAGTTACCTTTGGAAGTTAAATGAGGATAGCAGCTAAGACAGATGCCAATCAAACTCAAGTTATATCGGCGTTACGGGCTGCTGGCGCTAAAGTTCAATCTTTGGCGTCTGTTGGCAAGGGCGTACCTGACCTGCTTTGCCAATACGAAGGCACGTTCTATCTTATTGAGGTCAAGGATGGTAGGAAAGCGCCATCACAGCGCCGATTGACAGACGATCAGGTGAAGTGGCATGAGGAATGGAAATGCGCCTTCTTGGGCGTTGTAGAGAGTCCTGATGAGGCATTGAGATTTATTGGAGCAATCAAATGAGCATTGAAAAAACTTTAAAACAGCGTCAAAAGACACACGGAAACTTTGAAACACACGCATTGATTGCTCAAAGCATCAAATGCCAGATGTTTAACGCTCACGGCTATGGAGCTTTGGGCGCTACTCAGCGAGAAGCATTGGACATGATTGCCCACAAAATCGCACGAATCCTGAACGGCAACCCTGATGTGCATGACCATTGGCATGATATTGCAGGCTATGCAACATTGGTGGCGGAAACCTTGGAATGAAATACGACCTTGACAGCTACGAGCAAGCGCAAGCATTGATGAACGGACTTTGGCCTAAAGTCAAAGAATCGTTGAAGTCTGGCAAGAAACTTACGCTTGAGATCAAGGCGCAGAGCAAAAGCCGTGAACAAGAGGAAAAGTATCACGCAATTATTGGTGACATTGCCAAGCAAGCGCAGCACATGGGTTCTAAATGGTCGACAGAGGACTGGAAACGCTTACTTGTTGACAAGTTTATGCGTGAGCATTGGCACACCGATCTTACGATCATCCCGAACTTGGATTCAACAGGAATCGTGCAATTAGGCGTACAGACACGCAAGTTCACAAAAGAACAGGCAAGCGAGTTTGTTGAGTTTTTGCTGGCTTGGTGCGCTGAAAACGGAATTGAACTGAAGGAAACGATATGAAACAAGATGAAATCATTGAGATGGCTAGACAGGCTGGCATTATCTTTGGCTACCCTGCTTATCACGACAGAATTGAAATCTTTGCCAAACTGGTAGCAGCTAAAGAGCGTGAGGTTGCGGCTGAAAAATGTGGCGAGTTTGCCAGAAAGTGGTGGTCAATTCATTGCGCGACAAACAAGCACATGGAGACAACAAAAAAGGCGCACGTTGATTTTTGTGTTTTGCAATCAGCAATCAGAGCAAGAGGTGAAGCATGAGCAAGCCTAGAAAGAAATACAAGCCAAAAGGCGTTCGCATGGACACATTGACTTGGGTTATCTCAGGATTCAAGAAAGTCGCTGAAGTACCAGACGCAGGAACAAAGCTGATGATTAAAAACCACGTTTCCTTTGACGAAATCCGTGAAGGCAGAGGCGATACGCATCATGTGGACAACCTGATTACGATGGTCAACTGTGCAGAGGCTCTAGCAAAGCGCCAGCTTGGTCGTGATTGGCTTGAGGAAATCGGACAGGCTCAAGACGCAATCTTTGCAATGGCGCAGCGTGGGATTAGCGGAAAGCCATTTCTTTTCACTGGTGAAGAACTCAAAGCCGTTCAAACCATCATGGAGTTGCATGACGAACAGCTCAAGAATTGCCCTGTTAGGACTTTGGAGCTGGCATTGCAAGACATTGAAAAAGAGTTCAAAGCAAAGAAAATGAGAAAGATTGAGGCATTGCCAGCATGATGATTCCTAAATTTAACTACTTTCGTAGCAAGCAACACCTAAAGAACGTGGCAGAACTGCCATGCCAGATTTGCTATGTTGAAGGAAGAACTCAGGCGTCTCACTCGAACCAAGCAATCCACGGTAAAGGGCGGTCTATTCGTGCGTCTGACGAGTTCACTGCTGCAATCTGTGTCGAGCATCATTATGAGATTGACCAAGGCTCAAACCTTACCAAGCAGCAAAGGGTTGATTTGTGGAATGAGGCTTACCAAAAGACAGTCAATCGACTAAAAGCTAGTGGAAAATGGCCTTCTGAGATACAATGAAAGCGTTGAAACGACTTTGTTGTAGAAACAGTTGGTGGGTAGTTGGCGCTACCCCCAACACGCATGAGGATTGTGGTTGCGTGCAGCCTGAGTTCAGATGATTGAATCTGGTCAGTCCTCAGTCGTGTTGGTCAGTTGCCTATTCGTTTGTTCATGGCGAATGGGTCTTAAAGGCAGTTCGCTGCCTTCTTTTTGAAAGGCTTTATATGGCAGGACTTTTGGCGCCAGCTGCTGAAATTAAGATTGAGATTGAAGAAATCGAGGCAGAGAAGCCTGTGATTGAAGGTCTGACAGCAGAATCAAACAAAAAAACCCGTGACACTTTGGTAGAGACTCAGATGCTCGGCCCTGTCAAGGTTGACGCTCCAAATTCTGAATACTGGCGTGGCTTGGCTAACGTCTGGCGTACATCACCAGATCAAGCAAAACGCCGTTTGTGCGCCAATTGCGAATACTTTGATGACGCGCCTGAGACATTGGAAGCAATGGAAGTCGTGCCGCAAGACGAGTTTGACGCTGACGGTGGTGGTCGTGGGTATTGCCATAAGTTCCTCTTTATATGTCACCACCAACGCACTTGCCGCGCTTGGGAAAAAGCTCCTGTGATGAAAGAGGAAGAAGATGATTAAGCGTGGCAAAGAGGAGTTTTCAGGCTACAACAAGCCTAAGAGGACTCCAAGCCACCCAACCAAGAGTCACGCTGTACTCGCAAAGTCAGGTGATGAGGTTAAGTTGATTCGTTTTGGTCAGCAAGGCGTAAAAGGTTCGCCTGATGGCACAAAACGTAATGAGGCTTTCAAGGCTCGTCATGCTGAAAACATCGCAAAAGGCAAGATGAGCGCGGCTTTCTGGGCTAACAAAGTGAAATGGTGACACTATGAAAATGACTAAAGCTGGTGAGAAGAAAATGAGCGCTACCATGAAAGAGTACGGCAAAGGAAAATTGCACTCAGGCAAAGGTGGCCCTGTGGTTAAGAGTCAAAAACAAGCCGTGGCTATTGGCTTGAGTTCTGCCAAAAAGGCAATGAAAAAGAAGTGATTGCAAAGCGACTTCACTTTGTTTGGATTGGTGACGAATCCAAACGACCAGATCATTGCATAAACACTTGGAAAAACCTGAATCCTGACTACGATGTGAGGATTTGGGGCAATGACGATCTAAAGTCTCACAAGTGGTTCAATGCCAAGCACATCAAGGAAATGGCTCTACATGAGCTGTGTGGTGTTGCTGATCTCATGCGGTACGAAATCCTTTACAACGAAGGCGGGATAACGCTAGATGCTGATTCTGTCTGCCTTGCTCCGTTAGATGATTGGCTATTAAAACCTGATGCTTTCGCGCATTGGGAACAAGAGACTCGCAGACCTGGGCTGATTAACGTCAGCGTCATGGGTTCAATTCCACAAAATCCCTTCTTTGGTCAATGTATTGAAGACCTAAGAGCAAAGGAAACCATCACTGATAAACGAGCATGGGAAACAACTGGCCCACTCCATATTACTGAGGTTTACCAACGCACAGAGTATCCATTGACCGTTTACCCTTCACACTATTTCACGAGAGATCATTTCTCAGGATATAGGTACGAAGGCAACGGTCATTGTTTCGCTACCCAATTTTGGGGTTCTACAAAAGGCTATGAAAGGGCTAATGAATGGAAAACATGATCGAAAACCGTGATGGCTGGTGGTGGCCTAAGAATGACGTTGAAGCGTGGAACTGGATTCCCCGTGAGATGCAGGCCATCCCTGAGCTTGTGAAGTGGGTTCCACAGCGGAACTTGGTTCTTCATGCTGGTGGCAATTGCGGTGTCTGGTCAAAGATTTATTCACAGCTTTTCACCAAAGTCGTGACATTTGAGCCTGATGATGTGAACTATGAGTGCTTCAAGCGCAACGTAGACGAGAAAAACGTGGAAATCTACAAGGCTGGTCTGTCTGACAAAGCTGGATTCTGTCGGATGGTTGAAGGCGATGGCGAAAAGAACGCTGGTGCGCTTCAGATTGAGGAATGTGAATCTGGCATCCCAATGATGACCATTGACAGTCTGAATCTTGACCCTGATTTGCTTCAATTGGATGTTGAGGGTTTTGAGGAAAACGCACTTAAAGGCGCAAAGAAAACCATCATGCGCGCTCGCCCGATCATCATCATTGAGCAAAAGAAGCTCGGCAAAAACGGCATGACAGACCCAGAAATCGCTATAATGATTCAACGAATGGGCTACTTTTTCGCAGAGCGAGTGTGGTCTGATAACGTCTTTATTCCTGTGGAATTGGTGGACTAAATGGCTGGTGAATACCTAACTCCTACTCCTTACGCAAATCCTTTAACTGGTCTGTCAAATGACATGATTCAGGGTTTGCTTGAGTACATGAAAGACAAGCAACGCACACAACAAATGCAAGGCTTGGCTGGATTGTTGGAGTCAACAGGTATTCCAAAGACCGTGGAACGCGCAGCCTACGCAGACAGCCCAAAAGCTCTGCTAGATGCGCTGACCAACGTAAACCGCGCCAACGTGCCATTGTTGAAGCCTGAAACGGCTGATGCAATTATGAACATTGCACCTTTGGTTGGCCCTGCTGCTAGGGCTGCTGAAAGTGGCGCAATGGCGGCTGGTCGTGCTGGTGAACGCTATGCCGAGAAAGTTGTGCCTCAGATCATGGAGCGTGGTGGTCTACCTGCTGATTTGTTATCTGACTTGGCTCAAGGCTCACGCAGACAGATATTCGTTCCAGCAACAAAAGATGAGGCTTCTCAGGCTTCTAAGTTACTAAAAACAAAGACACCACAAGAAGTTTGGAAAGAAATCGGCATTGTACGTGGCCCTGATAATGAATTTCGTAAAGAACTAAGCGATAGGCTGTCTACTGTTAAAGGCTCTGGTGAGTTTGGAAAAACTATTATGGGTGCTTATGACCGTGGAGCTAAAGAAACTGGAGATCAGTTGTATAAAACTACTGTTAAAGATGTTTTATTACACAATGAGTTGGAAAAGGCATATCCTGAGCTAATGTCAATTGAAACACAAATGATGCCAAAGGATAGAACAGCAAGAGGTGCATTACTTGGTACAAGTGAAGGACAAATTTTAAGAGTTCGTGAAGACTTACCATCTAATGAAGCAAGATCAACAATGCTACATGAACTTCAACATGCAATCCAAGAAAAAGAGGGTTTTAGTGTTGGTGGAAATGTTGACACAATGGATAGATTGATTGGAGATGCTAAATTTAAAGCATATATGATTAAAGAATCTGATGAATATAAAATAGCAGAAAAAGAACTAGAAAAACTTTATAATGATTTTTTTGTTGGAAACATTAGCAAAGAACAATTTAAAGATGCAAACAATGATTTGCTTAAAAAATATCCAATTATTGATGAATACAGATCAGCACATGATGCTGTAATGGATTTTGGTAAAGATGCAACGGAAGCATATAAAAGGTTAATGGGCGAGGCCGAAGCAAGACTTACACAACGTAGAATGGATTTAACGCCAGAAGAACGGTTGCAATACTACCCATTTGAACTAAAGTCAGAACAGAATCCTTATGGGCTTGATGTTCCACCTGAAAAACTAATTTATAGAAGTCTGCTAGACTAACCACATATCAACAACACCAACGAGCCGTAAGGAATTGGTACACAAAAATGACTAAACAAGTTTCAAATAGTCAATTCGGGCGACCAAAAGGCAGCCCTAATAAGGCCACAGCAGCCGTTAGAGAGGCGATCGCAGTGTTCGCAGAGGGTAATGCCCATAAACTGCAAGAATGGCTTGATGACATTGCTATGGGGGTGGGTGGTAATAAGCCTGACCCTGCAAAAGCGGCAGATTTGTACTTGAGAGCTATTGAGTACCACATTCCTAAGTTGGCTCGTACCGAGGTAACTGGTCAAGATGGCGGAGCTTTGCAGTTCTCAAATATGGATGACTCTGAGCTTGATCAAAAAATCAAAGCTGCTTTGACTGCACTCAATGGTCGATAAATTCGAGCTTTTGATGCTGCTAGAAGAAAAGCAGCGCAGACAATACGAATACCGATACAAATACATTTTTGGCAGTCTTTATGGCTGGCAACAAGAGTTTATCGGTGCAACATCTGAATACGCGCAATGCTGCTTGATCGCGGCTAACCGTATCGGTAAAACACACCTTGGCACATACATTGATGCAATTCACGCATTAGGCGACTATCCTGATGATTGGAATGGGCATCGGTTTGAACACGCTCCTTTGATCTGGTGTCTTGGTTATTCTGGCGAAAAGACTAGGGATTTGCTCCAATCTGCCATTGTTGGAAAGAAGCAAGGCGATAAGTATGTTGGCGGACTAATTCCGTCAGAGCGTATTGTTGGAACAGAATCAATGGCTGGAACTACAAACGCTCTTAGGTCTGTGTTTGTGCGTCATTCTTCTGGTTCAACATCAACAATCCAATTTTGGAGTTATTCACAGGGTCAACACGCCCTGATGGGTGATGCTGTTGATTGGTTTCATATTGACGAAGAACCAAGAGATAGAACAATCTTTCCGCAGGTTCTTGTGCGAACTGCAACAGGCGACAAAAATAAAGGTGGTCGCGGGATTCTCACATTTACGCCTGAAAACGGTAGGACAGAGCTTGTTATTCAGTTCTTGGATTCTCCATCTCCTGCACAATTCTGTATGCAGAAGGGTTGGGATGACGCGCCTCACTTGAGCGAAAAAGTCAAGTCTGAGCTTTTGGCATCTTTCCCAGTTCACCAACGTGAAATGCGTACTCGCGGTGTTCCTATGTTGGGGCATGGTCGAATCTATGACTTCTCAGAGGAGCTTATTTCATGTGAGCCGTTTGAGCCGCCAAATCACTTCTACATCATTGATGGTTGTGACTTTGGTTATGACCATCCACAAGCTCAAGTCCAGCTATTGTGGGACAAGGATTCAGATACTTTCTATGTTTCTAAGGCGTGGAAGGCTAGGAATATGTCACCTGCTCAAGCATGGGGAGCCACTAAATCTTGGTCTGAGAACGTGCCAACTGCATGGCCTCAAGACGGTTTGCAGACCGAAAAGGGAAGCAGCAAGCAACTCAGAGAGTATTACACCGAGGCTGGATTCAATATGCTGCCAGATCACGCCACATGGCCTGATGGTGGCAATGGCGTTGAAGTTGGGCTTATGGAAATTCGTGATTTGATGGTTACGGGTAAATTCAAGGTATTTTCTGGACTAAGAGAATGGTTTGAGGAATTTACTCAATACCACAGAGATGAGAATGGAAAAATTCACAAATTGAAGGAAGACTTGTTGGATGCAACTCGTTACGCCTACATGATGAGAAGGTTTGCCGTTCAAAAAGCTCACATTCGCTCTAACTCTTGGGGCAGTTCTATCAACCAACCACCGAAATGGGTAGTCTAATGTTTATGATGAAACAAGGCGATCTCGCGAATCGCCGACAAATTGATGCACTTGAAAAACGCATCGAAACGCTTGAAAATATGGTAAAAGAGCTACAATCTGAGCAACGCCCACGCATGGGCAGGCCACCAAAGGTAAAAGATGAGCCAAGACAAATTGAAAGCGATCATCTCGGCAGAGATTGAAAATTCTTTGGGGTATCTCGAAACAGAGACAACCCAACAACGTACAGAGGCAATCAACGCATATCTGCGCCGCCCATACAATAACGAGGTCGAGGGTAAATCTTCTATTGTTACAGGCGAAGTTGCTGAAGCGGTAGATGGCGCATTGCCTTCACTCGTTCGCATCTTCTCATCTTCTGATGAAGTTGTGCGATTTGACCCACGAGGCCCACAAGACGAAGCTGGAGCAAAGCAGGCTACTGAGTACGTTAATTGGGTTTTCATGCGTGATAACGATGGCATCATCATCCTTCACGATTGGTTCAAAGACGCGCTACTGCAAAAGGTTGGCGTGGTTAAAGCCTATTGGGAAGACAAAGAAGACGTAACCAAAGAAAAGTATCGTGACCTGTCAGACGATGAGCTGGCAATGCTTCTTTCTGACGAGACTATGGAAGTGGTCGAGAAAGAGGTGGTCGAAAACGAAATGACTGACCCTGCTGGCAATCCTGTGCTTGACCAGATGGGTCAGCCTGTGATGTATACGTCTAACAGCGTCACAGTCAAAAAGAAGAAGAAGTCTGGCAGCGTGGTTGTGGAAAACATCCCACCAGAAGAATTCTTGATCTCCAAGAAAGCCAAGCGCAGCCCTTCAGATTCTCCATTTGTGGCACATCGCCGCCTTATCACCCGTAGCGACTTGATCGCAATGGGCTTTGATAAGGACATTGTGGAAGGCTTGCAGACTTCAGATTCTCTGACTTTCTCGCCTGAATACTTGGCTCGTAACGACAATGGTGAAAATCCAAACGATGCTCAGAGCCTTGATGACTCAATGCAAACCATCGAGGTGTTTGAGTGCTACGTTCGCGCCGACATTGACGGTGACGGTATCGCTGAACTGCGCCAAGTGTTCTACGCCTCAAACGAGATTTTGAGCGATGTAGAGACTGATTACGTTCCATTCCACTCAATCTGCCCTATTCCTACGCCTCACAAGTTCTTTGGCGAGTCGATGGCAGATCGCACGATGGACATTCAGCTTATTAAGACTACGATCACTCGTCAGATTCTCGATAACCTGTATTTGACAAATAACGCCCGTGTGACTGCCGTAGATGGTCAAGTCAATATGGATGACTTGCTCACTTCTACCGCTGGCGGTGTGATTCGCGTTAAGTCTGCTGGCGCTGTGAATCAATTGGCTGTGCAATCAATGGCTGGTCAGGCTTTCCCGATGTTGTCTTATTTGGACTCCATCCAGCAAAAGCGCACAGGCGTGACAGAGGCAAGCCAAGGCTTAGACCCATCAATCCTGCAAAACGTCACCGCCGCTGCGGTTGCTTCTATGCAACAAAGTGCCGCTGGTAAAGTTGAGATGATTGCTCGAATCTTTGCTGAGACAGGCGTTAAGTCTTTGTTCAAAGGCATCTTGCATCTTCTCTGCAAGTATCAAGACAAAGCCCGTATCGTTCGGATGCGTGGCAACTATGTGTCTTTTGACCCACGCGAATGGTCTAATCAGTACGATGTGGACATTAACGTAGGTTTGGGCGCTGGCAATCGTCAAGAACAAATGGCAATGCTGAACATGGTACTGGCTAAACAAGAGCAAGTGCTTGGTCAAATGGGGCCAGCTAACCCGCTGGTGTCTATGGGTCAGTATCGCAATACCTTGGGTCGTATGGTTGAAGCTGCTGGATTCAAGGATTCTGCTGAGTTCTACAAGAACATCACGCCAGAGCAAGATCAGGCAATGAGCCAACCACAGCCGCAACAACAGCAAATGCCACCTGAAGTTCAAGCGTACATGGCTAAGACTCAGGCAGACATTCAAGCCCAACAGATGAAGGCTCAAGCTGACATTGAATTGGCACAGCAAAAGGCTTTGGCTGATTTGCAACTGATGCGTGAAAAGAACGCTGCTCAGATTCAATTGGAGCGTGAAAAGGCTGCTGCTCAACTTCAACTCAAAGAAGAAGAATTTATGGCAGAGGCTCGACTCAAAGCAATGAAGGTCGGCGCTGGCATCACTTCTAACGTTGAAATCCCAGGTTAAGGTGCAAAATGGCTACTGCAAATATGTATCAACCTAAGTCTTCTAATGAGGCTATTCAGATTGCTATCGGATTAGGCACAACTCCAGCTCAAGCAACTGTAAATTCTCCTTTGCGTATTGGAGACTACAAAATTATTGTTACTGGAGTTGATCCTAGTACATTGCCTAAATTTGGTGAGGGTTTAGATGCTAGAGCAATCCAAAGTTTCAGTAAGAATCCGACAAAAGGCTATCTGGTTGAATACGATAACCCAGATATTGGAACTATCCGTGAAAAATACACTACATCTGGTGATTTAATCAATGGAGCAGTGTCAAAGCAGGTTGGTGGCAATACTACGATTACTCAATTTGACAACAGAGGATTAGCCACAAGTACAGAATCGCATAGTACAAGCGGAGCTAGTAATTTTGTTGATCTTCGTGACGCATTAGAGGCGGCAGCCGTTGTTGCAGGAAATTATGTGTTGCCAGGGTCATCATTGATTACAAGTCAATTAGTTAGCCAAGGCGCAAAAGAAAATTTAAGCACAGATTTAGGAAAGACTGCAAACTTAGCTGCTGGCGTATCTGGTGGAATGGCTGGAAATAGCGCAAATTGGACAGGCGGAGCTTCAGACCCTAACGCTGTTGGTGGAGTAACTGGCCCTGACAATATTGACGTTGGTGGCGGCTGGTCGCCTGCCACTGGCGCAACTGCTGCTGAGTTAGAGGCTGCACGATTGGCGCTTGAACCAACTTCACAGGTAACAGCAGATCAAATAACAGCAGATATTGCTGGCGACAACATTGATGCTGGTGGTGGTTGGAGTCCTGCAACTGGTGCAACCGAAGCTGAATTGGCTCAAGCTAAAGCTGCAATGGCTGCAAATGGCTGGACATTTAGCGAGGCTTTAAATGCTGTCCGTGGTGGATTATTTGTCAACGCATTAGTTGGTGATCCATTAGGTCTTGGTGGTGGACAGCCAGAGCAAGCACCTGCTGGATCAACTGGGTTCCAGATAGTTCCAGTTCCAGCAGAATGGAAGTCTCCGACTTATGCGCCTTCTGCTGCTCCGATTGACCTAGAATCAATCTTCAGCAACCAGAATATGCTTGGCGGTACGCAATGGCAAGACCTACCAAGTCAAAATAACCTGACGTTCAACGAGATTTTTGCTTCTGGTCAACAACAAACGCCAATGGGTACGCCCGTTGACATTAACCAAATCGTAGGGTCAATCCTTGGACAAACCGCAACTCGCTAAGAACTTACTGCGTGATGATTTTTTCATGGGCGAGATTGAAGCCTTGAAAAATTCTGAACTGCAAACAATTGTTCATTCGTCACCAGATCAGGTTGATGTAAGAGAAGTTGCGTATTCAAGGATTAACGCATTACAATTGGTTATCGCGCATTTTGAGTCAATTGCCGCTACAAGCGAGATTGCAAAAAAGCGCTGGAAGATTCTGTAACGTAAGTTACCCGTGGCACTCGGTTAGTGCTGACAATTTGGGAATCAAATGAGCGAAAACACGACACCGCAAGGTAGTGGGCCGCTGACGGTGGACACAGCCGCAGCAGCATTTCTAGGCATGATGGATGCAGCAGAGGGCGCTGAGAACAGCCAACCTGAAACTGAAGAAGCAGCCGAGGAATATGTTGAGGAGTCTGAGTCCGAGTTGGTAGATTCTGAAGAAGCTGAAGAACAGCCTAAACGAACTTTCCGCGTTAAAGCCGCTGGTGAAGATCGTGAAGTAACTGAGACTGAGCTTATTGAGGGCTACCAATTAGGCGCGGATTACACCAAGAAAACCCAGAAACTTGCTGAAGAACGCAAAGCGGTGGAAGCCGAACGAGCGAAAATTCAGGAAGCGAACAAATTAAGAGATCAGTACGCCCAACGTCTGCAAATGATGGAGCAATTTCTCCAACAACAGAACAAGGGTGAAAATTTGGAAGCGCTAAAGGAAGTTGACCCAATCGGTTATGCCGTGAAGGTCGCTGAACAGGCACAACGAGAGAAACAGTTAGCAGTCCTGCAACAAGAACAGCAACGCATTGCACAACAGCAACAAGCCGAGCAATCTGAGCGCCTGCAAAGTCATCTCGCTGAAGAAAGTCAAAAGCTGACGAGCCTTATCCCTGGCTATGGCGACCCGAAGCAAGGCGACACTATTCGTAAGGAAATCCGCGAATACGCCAAGTCTGTGGGTTGGTCAGACCAAGAGCTTGCAAATCTGTACGATTCTCGCGCTGTTTTGAATCTGTATCATGGCATGAAGTACCAACAACTTCAGAGCAAAAAGCCTCAGATCGCTAAAAAGGTCGAAGCTGCTCCCAAGATGTTGAAAGCCGGTACATCTAACCCACGAAATGCAGAAGCAGAACAGAATAAAAAACTGCACTCGCAGTTGCGTAAAACTGGCAATGTCCGTGACGCAGCTCGAGTATTTGAAAAATTCTTGTAATCGGAGTTAAAAATGGCTACATATCAAACCTACCAATCCATCGGTAACCGCGAAGACCTGTCTGACGTTATTTATGACATCAGCCCTACCGACACCCCATTGTTGAACACTTTGGCTCGCGCTAAAGCTACTGCTGTTTATCACGAGTGGCAAACTGACAGCTTGGCTGCTGCTACAACTGCCAACGCTGCTGTTGAAGGTGCTGACGCTTCTGACGCTACCATGTCGCCCACAACTCGTTTGGGTAACTACACTCAGATCGTTCAAAAGACCATCAAAATCTCTGGCACTTTGGAGTCAGTGGACAAAGCTGGTCGTAAGAGCGAAAAGGCTTACCAATTGAGCAAGGCTTCTGCCGAACTCAAGCGCGACATCGAAACCATCTTGACTGCCAACCAAGGCAAGTCTGCTGGTGATTCGTCTACTGCCCGCACTTTGGGCGCAATGTTGTCTTGGATTAAGACCAACACAAACAAGTCTTCTGGCACTACTGCTGGTGTTGACCCAACAACTGCTGGTACTTCTACCCGTACTGATGGCACTCAACGCGCCTTTACTGAAACCATCTTGAAGGATGTGATTCAAAAGGTGTACAGCTCTGGTGGCAACCCCAAGATTTTGATGGTTGGCCCATTCCAGAAGCAAGCTGTGTCTGCTTTCGCTGGTATCGCTGCACAACGCTTCATGGCTCCTGCTGACGCTCCTACAACCATCATCGGCGCTGCTGATGTGTATATGAGCGACTTCGGTACTATGTCTGTCGTGCCTAACCGCTTCATGCGTACTCGTGACGCTTTGGTGCTTGACCCTGAATACGCAGCAGTTGCTTACCTGCGCCCATTCGCTACAAACGAATTGGCTAAGGCTGGTGACGCTGAGAAAACTCAGATCATCGCTGAATTGACACTCGAGATGCGCAATGAGGCTGCTCATGGCATCGCAGCAGACTTAAGCACATCTTAATCAAACTGGGGGGCTAATCACCCCCCTTTTCTTATGCGCCACATAGCAACAGACAACGGAAAAGCAACAAACTTTCACGACCTTGATGGGAAGTATTTCATCGAGACTAAGCAGGACATTTCTGGCATCTTGGAGAGCAACAAGGCTCAATTCAACGCCATTGATGAGAAAGCTAAGTGGGGTGAGTTCACAAAAATTGCCTCATTGCCAAACGTAGTGATTGATGACTTGAACAAACAAGGCATCATGCGTGGTTATGCGGTGATGGATGAAAAAAGATTCCGAGCCTTCTTGAATCACCCTGATAATCGGTTCTTTAGAACTCGCCCAGGACAGATATGAAGGTTGCTATTTGCGTTCCATGCCGTGACACCGTAATGACTGGTTTTGCCTTTGACTTGGCGAAACTTTGTGCTTATGAGGGCGTTACTCGGTGCGCTAAAGGCGGCTCGTTGATGATCTATCAAGTGCCTGGCACATTGATCTTTAATCAACGTGAACGACTTGCAGAACAAGCAATCAAAGATGGCGCTGACGCTATTCTATGGATTGACTCTGATATGCGTTTCCCAAAGGATGCGCTTCAGATTCTCTTGTCTCGTAAGTTGCCTATTGTTGGAGTTAACGCTACAACTCGCAGATTCCCATGTTTACCTACTGCTTTGGACATTGACAATGAGACAAATGATCTCGTCAAGGTTACAAGCAAGGACAAAACAGGGCTAGAGCAAGTTATGGGCGTTGGTTTTGGAATGGTTCTTATAAGAAAAGAAGTATTCCAAAAGACAGAAAAACCTTGGTTTTGGTTTGAACAGACCGACAAAGGTGGGACAATTGGGGAAGATATTTACTTTTGTGCAAAGGCGTTTGACGCTGGTTTTCAGACTGTTGTAGACCACGATCTTTCAAAGCACATTAGGCATATCGGAACTTACGAATATGGTTGGGATGATGTATGAGCATTGCCAGTTACTCAGAATTGCAGACAGCGGTAGCTAGTTATCTGGCG
>JACCDQ010008267.1_pt1 | contig 22790 bp, 21 predicted proteins | sample 7446031 | NCBI WGS metagenome assembly JACCDQ01 (sample SAMN15323442, study PRJNA562643) | freshwater metagenome | isolation source: river surface water | place: USA:Blue River Watershed | collected 2017-08-17 | reverse complement strand
CCTGATACTACTCTATTCAATCCTGTTCCCAATTCTCTTATCACTTCTCCCTCTCTTCTTAATAATTCTTCTTTACTCCCACACGGATAATTTTCATATAATTCTATAGTCCAATTTTCTACACCAGTCTCTCTCATCTTTTGATATAGTTTCATTCCATATCCTGAATAATTCTCATTCATACTATTCCTTTTATGTTCTCCAAACCTTTTTCCTAAAGGACATATTGTGCTTCCTACATAAACTGAATTACCATTTTTCAATAAATAAATCTTTCCATTCTCATATTTCTTCATACTAACTTAACTATAATAAATATTTTAATTTTTAGTCTTATATATTAATAGATGACATCAATAACCGAAAGAAAAGTTGGGGGATTTAAGACCCCTTTAAAAAACTCTAAAAATAATTATCCACAATCAACCAATCCTGATGCTCCCAGATTTTTCTTCAATTTTCTTGGGATTGCTTCAAGGGGTGGTGGTAAGACTTATATAACCACAAAATTACTCAAAGATTTTGAAACTAACAAATTAATTGATAAAAAAGGAGATATTCATCCTCTGCGAACTTTTATTATTAGTCCTACGATAAATGCTAATAAAATATTGGAAAATCTTGATAGTTTAAATGAAGATGATATGTACGAAGAATATAGCGATACCAACCTTCAAAAAATTATGGATGATATACAGAAAACTAAACAACAGGTTCTTGAATATAAACTTTATAAGGAAGCATATGATTTAGTTAAAAGAACTCCTGAAAAAAAAATACCTGAACTTATTAAAAAAAAACCTGATATCATTAAGATTTTAGAAGAAAAAGGATATATTCATCCTGACGAAATTGATGTACCTTATAGAGAAGTTCCTGTGAATTGTATAGTACTTGATGATTGTGTGGGTTCAAGTGCGTTTAGTAGAAAATCACAAAATCTCCTTACCTATTACCTGATAAAAAATAGACACGCATTTTGCTCTTTTTTTATATTAACCCAATCTATAAAGGCAATCCCACGTACGATACGAATGAACTGTAATGTATTTATGCTTGGTAGATTTGCCTCAAAAAAAGTCATTTTAGAAGACCTTTACGAAGAAATTAGTAATGTCATCACGATAGAACAGTTTGAAGAGTTATATGATTTTGCTACTAAAGATAAACCATATGATAGTTTAATAATAGATTGTTCTGGTGAGGAAAAACGATTTTATAAAAATTATGAAACTGAACTAATTATTCCATCTACAGATGACCCAAAAAATAAGCACCTCGCAATAGCGTCGCCGGATTTTTCTGTGAAAAATAATATTCCTATAAAGTAGAATATGCCTATTACACCTAAAATTGATTACTCTAAATCTGTTCCTGATTTCTGGACTGAAGAAGATAAAGTTGAATATGATATCTTAAAAATGGAGGCAAGAAAACTTTACCCTGATATTGATGATTTTATTATCCATATTGGTATCCTTTGTCATATTAATGAAAAGAAAGGATTGAAACAATCTTCCTCTAATGAAGAAATCCAAAAAGAAATGGAAAAATATAGATGTATGGATAAAGTATTTTATACACCTGAAGACCCTAATTTCAACTTTAATGATACTATGGTTAATGTGGTTAAAGGTTCTGCCGAAAATAATCTTTCTAATATATTAGAAGAAGAAAATGAAATACTCCAAACCGCTTGAACCTTATGTCATATATTTGAATACGGAACAAAATTGTTTGATTAAATATGATAATGGTGTTAGAAATACGGAAGTATCTGCTGATAATACGGTGAAAACAAATGCCACAAGTGTTTATGAATATACTTGGGAAATCTCTCCTATTGTTTTAACAGAATATGCTACAATCAAATTGATTTCTATCGCACACGATACTGATACTCATTCAAGCGAACACGGTGATAAAGTTATACAATTTCGTCTAAAGGATATTCTATATAATCCTGAACTTTATAGAGGGACTGATAGAAGTAATTATCCTGTGCTTTTTGCTTGTGCTTGGACTGATAATGAGATGGGATACTGGGATGGGAATGTAGGTGGTATTTCTATTGTTCCTCAAACCATTAGAAGAATTACTATGGTAGTATCTGGAGATTTAACAAACAATTTTGCTGGAGTTGATAAAAAACTACAATTTATTATTGGATTAAATATTCAACCATATGATAGATTGATTAGTGATTATGAAACCTAATTCCAAAGGGAATGTATGCCCTTCAGGGCGTCCATAGGACTGACCGACTGCCGAGGCACTAAAAAACGTGTTATACAGTTCTCATATTTTTATTTTCAAAAACTTTTTATAATTTTATTTTTACATATTGTATAACACATTTTTAATATAACCTATTATTAGAATGGACTATAATTTATACATTAATAGTAAAGAAAATAAACACACATTATACCTCAATAATCATATAACTTGTGGAAAAAATCAATCTATAAAGGTATCTGTTATGAACTTCTATATCTTAAATAGTATGTATAATATTACTGAAGATAATAACTCATTTGATGTTGAAATGGTTAAAATTACAGACGTTGATGATATTACTGTATCCACCAAAAATCTTCCAATTGGCAACTATTCTGTTTTGACTTTCCTAAACGCTCTAAAAAGTTCGTTATACGGCATAATTGATATACAATATAATATCCCCAACAACACATATACTTTTACCAAAACCAATAACCTCTACTATATAACCATAAAAAATATAAAATGTATGAAACAATTAGGTCTCTATCAAGATACTGAAATTACTACACAAGGTGTTAATGGGTCTTTCGTAAATATGGTAGATTATAGTCAAATCATAGTTAAGTCTAATCTTAATTATAAAGACCTTAATCAAGACAATATTTTTACTGATGGTTTATCCATTTCACAAATATTGTTATTTACATCAAGACAGGATATAGAACCATTCAAATGTATAACCTATGACGGTGATGCTTTCGCATATAATTTATTAAATACTGATATAAATAATATTACTTTCAATATAGTGAATGAACGAAATGAACTCGTAAAAAATTGTGGAGAATGGTTCTTACATCTTAAGTTTGAAATTGTAGATATTAAGGAAGAATTGTCATCCCAATTACTCAAAATGCTTAATGATATAAAGTACCTGCTCTTAAATATTTTCTTCTCTTATATTAGAAAGAAATGAACGATAACAATAATGTTTATGACAAAATGTTGGCATCTGGTATTAGCAGATTTAGAAATAGCGAGACTGGAAAAAAATTAGGTCAATATAATACTGAATTAAAGAAGAAAGTTGGAACTTATGTTAATCCTATTTGTAGAGGATTAGATAGATATTCACGGTCATAATACTACCGTTGTATCTGGTGGCGAAACACTCGGTGATACACTATCGCCATTCAATATGGTAGGAAGATATTTCTTGCCTAAATATGTTTTTTTTACTCTCTGTTGTATATGATGGGGAATTATATATTCATTCATAGAAATTAATTCATCATATTCCTTTATAATTGCTCTTGTATCTTCCGCATCAATATTATCATCATTATTTAGTTTATCTTCAATATGATGTAGTAATGTATTATATTTGAGACTTAATGCTCTAAAGGTCTGTTGTCTTTCTACAATCTTAAAATTATTTATGAGACTTATCAATAGTGCCGTACAAGCATTTATCACTATATTGGGGACTTTCATATCCTCTGGGTCAAAACTACCACTATTCAATATTGTCATAACAGACGAACTGACAATCAAGGGAATGTTAATAATACTCTTAATATGACTATAATAATCATTCGTCTGTGATGTTAATATATTATAGATATATACCTTATCTTTGTATTCCTTCAATAATATGGTATTATTATTCATACGCCCTATTAAAATAAAATATTTTATTATTATAGAATGGATAAAGGCAAAGTAGAAGTAATCGGTAGTTCTATTAAGAGAGCATTAGCACAGAAGAATTATCAGGAAAATATCTATGGTACTAAAAGAAAGACATATCAGTCCAAGGAGGTGCGAGTTGATAAGAGATTGTTTAATAAAGGAAGACCAAAAGGTCTAAAGAAGGACGATAATCCATTTCCTCCAGCACCACCTCCAAGAAAGTTCAATCAAATAGAAACACTTGCTGGAAATATTCTTGCTGGTTATTTACGTAGCAAATTACAGGCAAATATTCTACAACCTGCTATATTTAGTGATTTATATGGTGCTAAAGTTAATAAACGTCTTGATAGACAGGATGCCGGACTTCCTATGACATCACCTGTAGTTCCACCAAAGAAAAAAAAAGGAAGACCACCTAAAAAACCATAAAGGACTTAAGACCTTTGGTCGTCCATAAAGGACTTAAGATTTTAAAAATATAATATGATGTAAAGTTAGTATGACAACACGAAAACAATATTTTAATTCATATTATAATAATCATATTCATACAGACGCTATTTTCTATGAAAATGAAAAAAAGAGAGTAAGTACATATCAGTCAAATCGGTATTCAAATGATGAAGACTATCGTAATAGGAGATTACAACAACAAAAAGCATACTATCAAAGAAAGATGTCTATGCGACAATCCCCACCAAATCAGCACTCTTCGCACGAGTAATTGCTGTATAACGCATTTTAACATCCATTTTTTCCCAATCATAAATATTATATGGTTTATCTATCGTATCACCCTGCGACTTATGCGTTGTTATACAATAATTTAATAAGAAATAGTTTTGAAACTCATTTAACTCTACCTCTATATTATACATTTCTGGATTACCATCCTCATCTGGTCTTTCATTATATAGATATACATTATCCTCATCAAAATAACTTACTATAAACTTCTCACCATTTGCGAATAATACATCATCATCCTCTCTATAAGTTTTATAAGCGATGACAGGCAAATTAGGATATAAATATATATCTTGTGAATATTTCTCACCTTTTAGTTTTTTTAGGAATATACTATCATCATCCTTTGGTGGAATATTATATTTACTATTAATTTCCTTTCGTGTCTTATTATAATAACATATATTGACTTTGGTATCATTAAATGCTTTGAATTGTGTTATATCAATCGCATTACCCTCACATATATCTTCTGCTATTTTAGCAAGAACACTATCATATCTTTGTATATCCTTTAATTCTATGAAATTATAATCACTAATATGCTTTGTACCAGAATGATTGAAATAATCAATAGGGTCTTCCTCAATAGGTGGTAATTGTCTATAGTCTCCAATCAATATAAATGGTATTTTAGCATATATTTTGATTGTCTCTAATATTTTCCATATATTACAATCTATCATACTAATCTCGTCAATAATTATATAATCATATTGTCTTTTTATTCTTTTGATTTCTTCTTTACCAATCTTGCCTTCCTTGCTTATTTTTATTCTGCTATGAATGGTTCGTCCTCTCATAGCAATAGCAACTACATTTGTTGGTGCTAACTTCAATACTCTCTTACCATTCTTCTCAATTGCTTCTACAATTTTATCTCTTACATAAGATTTGCCTGTCCCTGCTCTTCCTGATATCAATAATGATTTCTCCTTGTCAATATATTGTTCTATTATATCCTGATATTGATTAGATGATGTAATTGCCTCATTCACAATCCATTTGGGTGTTTTGAAATCTATATGAGATTGACTTTGTATTGATACAATATGAGGTACTTCACATAGTCTATGATGACCCCATAATGCTGATTTTGATGGATTATATTTTGAATTGATTGATACTACACAATCTACCTTCCTTGCTATTGGAGTACCACCTGATTTGATAATTTCTTGTTGAAGATTATATAGGTGAATATTAGCATCATCTATCATTTGAATGTAAATAGGAAGCATAGTATATGTATAATAAGTCTTTTTATCATAACCATAGAAATATACAGGTACATCATAAGGGTTATCATAATAGTGATAGGGATTTTCACGCCACATACTATCAATATCATTAGTATAATTATTCCATTTATCAGCAAGTAGATAGTATATATTGTCTTCTGTAAAATATGGATTGCTATCAAAATTGAATGATTTATATGGTGATATATCCTTTACAAATGTGTCAGTTTTGTCCTTTACATAAAGAAGAACTTGTTGTAGGTCTGTATTCACGGCACATTCACTCTTTTTGGTCTCGTGTCCTCCCAACTTCCCTGTAAATGAATTGATGAGATGTTTAGTAAAATCAGTTTCACCAAATTGTTTTACGATGGTATCTATGAAGGGACGGAAGAAGGATTTCTTACAACATTTTTCAGCAAGAAGTTGATGAGTTATTTTAAACTTAATTTTATTCTCAATTGCCTTCTTAATAATAGATGTAGAATATATATTGCTACCCTTGAATAAACTATAATCATTTGTGATAACATTATATAAACCTAACTTCAATTGTTTCATCTTTCTATAAGGTCTCCAATCACTCTTATAATCAAGTACTATAAACTGTTCGTATGGATTATATAGACAATTTCTATAGCATTTATTGATATCATATGCCTGAATATTATCAGTTCCTTCTAAATCATATACATTATTGATAAATCCGTGATGAGTTCTATTCTTTTTTGCCTCTGCTAACGATTTTAGTACATTATAATTATGTGTTGAGAATGGTAATTCTATTAATATTTGATTTGCCAATTCCATAGAATGAGAACCTATTTGTTGATTTTTGTAGGGAATATTAAACATCTTACACGACTTTGATATCCTATCGTGGTATGGATTGGTACAATATTGTATCCCATTTACTTCATATTGAATTACTTGATGATTATTATCAACATATATCTTGGTTGGAATAATATTTTCCTTGTTAATTAATTCATAGAATGCCTTGTCAATATCATCAATATATTCTACTTCCTTTTCTTTACATTCTATTTGGACTTCATCTTTGAATACAGAAGACTTTACATCATTACGGATTAGTTTCGCATAAATAGACCTTATCTTCTGTTTATCCTCTATGGGATATATATGATTATTACTTACACGAAAACATAAGGGGGGTATATTATTACGCTTACTACTTTTGTATGAAATCAGTTGATGGAAATCATCTAATGCGTAAAGAGATATATTAAGTTCATCACATAATTTCTCAAGATGTTCTATGGATACACCATTCTTAATAATATCATCATTATCATCAAATCTTATCATTTCTATGAGTTTCTCTCTATCCTTCATAAGTTTGATAAGTCCTTTGACATTTTTGTACCGATATTGTATATAATCAAGAACACAAGTACCATTTTGCGTATCCCAGTCTTGTTTGCTATAACTGTTGATATGCGGTGCTTTGACATTCCTCATTCTTATTTGTCTGGGATTTTGTAGTTGTAATCTTCCAAAGTGTTTAACTTTCCTATCTATTATATCTACAGAGTTTAATTCACTCTCTTCCAATAAGTTATCAACTGTTTGTCTTATGATAGCATTAATAAGGAAATCCCTTTCATTTCTATTTTCCGCTTCTACATCGTATGGTATTTTTTTCACGAAATATGTGGTATTCTCTACTAAATCTTGATACTTTACTTTCAATTTTAAATCTATTTGTCCTCTATACTTCATTCAGGGACTTCCCTAATTTTAATATAGATTTTATTTAACTATCTTACTAACTTAACTTTTAAGTGTCATTTTTTATATCCTTTAGAATTGAAATATGTGTTAGGTACTTCCTGTACTCACATAGAATATGTGTTATACAATAACTAAAAATAAAATTATAGAAAGTTTATAAAAAAATGATTATCATCGTTGTATAACACATATTCTATGTACCCTCAATAAAATGACAACCCCTTACAATATGTGTTCCAGATGCCGTAAGACATTTGATAACATTCAAGATTTCGCTATTGATAATAGGAATGGGTTTTATCTTCAAACCTGTAAAGTATGTTATGAAAAATCTCATATTCGTTATGAATTGAATAAGGATATTGTTAAGGAATTAATTACTATTGACTATAAATGTGATTGTGGCAAGACTATTAAAATGCGTTCCAACTTTGAACTTGATAGACATCTTAAATCTAAATATCATCAAAAGAGAATATAATTTGTATTGATTTATTGACGAAAAATAAAAAAATGATTGTTGAGTTAGAAAGAACACATACCTCAAAGATGTCAAACATTCCTGATATTACCTCCTTTACCGATGAAGAACGCCTTCGTATTACGGAGCATATTGAGAGAGTTAAAACAAGCATTCATCCTCAACAAATGATTTCACAGAATATTATGGAAATCCTTGATGAGATTAAGGAACATATTACTGATGAGAAATATCTTCAACTTTCCAACAAATTGATGGAACAACATTCCAATATTAAAAAAAGTAGATATTACAGAGCAAAAATCAACAAAAAGGTTCGTGATTTAGTTCGTACGCAATATCCTGAAATATTCGCAGAAATACATAATGTTGTTATGGAAACAGAAGAAAATCCTGAAAGAATTAATAGGATTTATTTCCTAACTGCTTTGTATCGTATGAAGGAAAATATCCTGACCCTAATGCTTAACAAGATATTTGGAAGTGAATGGAAAAAAGATTTTGAAGAACTCAAAAAAATCAATACAGATAAAGATGACGCTCAAGTAAAGGCATTTCTTCTGGTTAGACAAAATTGTCCCTGCTGTTGCTTCGCATATATTGACCCTATCCCTGTAATCGTATTTATGGAAAAAACTGTTTCATAAAGGTCTAAAATAAAAAAATGATTGTCTATGTAGAAGATACTCATACCGAAGATAATGGAATACTATATGAACCAAGAGACTATTGACAATTTGGATAAGATTGAAAAAATCCTTTTCTCCAATACTGAAAAGATTATTCAAAATAAAAAAAAACAAGAAGATGTTAATGAACTAATCAAATTAATTCAATTCGTAAGTCATATGAAGACATATACAAGCATTATGCTAAATGAATATGAAAAAAATATTATTTCCCAACACCACGATATTGATGAAAGGCGAACCTCTTCCTAAATGCTTCAACTGCCTTATCAAAACTCTCATATTCCCATAAAATCCAACGACTTAAACTTCCTGCTGTCATAAAATCATTCCAATTCTCATTACGATGACGATTTAAATAAGCATTCTTCCTAATCTCATTTTTATGCTGTGTATAATCCTCATATCTATTATCCCCAAAATGTACTGTCTTCACTTTCTTTTTATTACAATCATAAAAAACAGCAGTCCATTTCTTATTCTTAACATTACTTTTTTTTATCTCAAGATAAGGCATTTCTTCTACTATATATATACTATAAAAAATCTGGTTTTTTTGGCATCTCAACTCTCGTACCCATTCTTATTTGATTTATATTATTATTCATTACATCACGAAGTTCCTGTCTATATCTTTTAATCATATCAAACTGTTGTGTATTAAATCTATCTTGTTGGTTCATCCAATTATCACTTTCCTTCAATAATTCATTTCTATAATGTCTGGTACATAATATCGCCATTTCTGCTTTTTCATTATCACTCATTTCAGCAAATCTTTTACGAGTATATTCAGTACTTGCCTCAATACCTATATTGCTGGTATGTTCCATCTATTATAATATTATATATTTATTGGTTCAAAAAATACTTGTATTTGATAGTTATATTGTGTTGCGATGACTAATTCTGTAAATGTATTCATATAGACATTATTAATTCCTTGAGAGTTTATCCAACCTATACGACTTTTTAGACCAGCAAAGGAACTTACGTGGATATAAAAATTGCCGTGAGGTAAATTACCATCACCAAAATCACTACTTATTCCATAGAAATAACATTTAAATACTCGGCAATTCTCACCTGTTCCAGTACCAAAATATGAACCTAAATTAATAAAATGATAAAATGCTCCATAATTAATACCTGTTAAAGTTCCTGTAAAATATCGCTTCTGTACGTATGTACCACCATAATTAGCACTATTAGCAGTACCAGCACTTGAAGCATATGTGGCATTTGTAGCATTATTAGCGTTGTTAGCAGTACCAGCACTTGTAGCATAATCAGCATTTCCACAACTCAATTTCTGCCACGACCCCCAAATAGTATTTTCACGATATCTTACAGTTAAATATGGATTAGATACATTTCTTGGTAATGCGAATTGACAGTTATATTGACTGAAAGTATTACCAGTTCCTAATCCCATACCCCAAGAATAATATGTAGAAGCACTATTTACTGCTGGACTATTTGTAGTTCCGTTGATGAAAAAATTACCATAATCTGCTATGGAATTAAAATCAGTATATGTTGTATTAGCATTACCACTATTCGCAAATATGTATCTACTTAATGTTATCCCCTTTCTATAATACTCACCAGTACAATTCCAGTTATCAACCTCCTTATACGAAGTCTGTGTTGTTATTCTCGCATCTTGAACGCCTGTAATATTAGCACTACCATCAAAACTAACACCATTTATAGTTCTTGCTGTTGTTAATTTATCTGCTGTATCTGCTACAGTACTATTTATAACAGTCCAAGCATTCCAAGTCGTTGAATTAATTTTATATCTTATTGCTAATTTATATCTTGTTGGAACAGGATATTCAACCCAAGCAATCATCATATCATAAATTGAAGTTGTTGATATATTATAAGCAACACGAAATCCATACCAATAAGTACCTCCTATAACAGTACTTGGATTATTTGTAGCATTTACCGTACTATAGAAAAATCCATATGGAGCATTATTAAAATCACTTACACTACCTCCAATATTCTTAAACAAGTTTTGATAATTTGTAATATCAGTAATCAAGTGTGTATGACTTGTAGATGCCTTACCATCAAGAGTAGTCTGTAGATTTGTAATATCACTAATAGGGTGTGTATGACTTGTGGATGCCTTACCATCAAGAGTAGTCTGTAGATTTGTAATTTCACTAATAGGATGTGTATGAGCGAAATCTGTAATCTGTGATTTAGTATGAGTATGACTTGTGGATGCTTTTCCATCAAGAGTAGTCTGTAGATTTGTAATTTCACTAATAGGGTGTGTATGACTTGTGGATGCCTTACCATCAAGAGTAGTCTGTAGATTTGTAATTTCACTAATAGGGTGTGTATGACCTATTGAAGATTTACCATCAATATATCCTTGAAGAATGTTTGATGTATAGTCAGTATAATTAGAAGAATTAATGAACTCTTGTGATAGACCTATAATGTCATTTATAATATGATTATGACCTATTGAAGATTTACCATCAATATATCCTTGAAGAATGTTAGAAGTATAATCAGTATAATTGGAAGAATTGATGAACTCTTGTGATAGACCTATAATGTCATTTATAATATGATTATGACCTATGGAAGATTTACCATCAATATATCCTTGAAGAATGTTTGATGTATAGTCCGTATAATTGGAAGAATTAATGAACTCTTGTGATAGACCTGTTATATCTTCTATTATATGTGTATGACCTATGGAAGATTTACCATCAATATATCCTTGAAGAATATTAGAAGTATAGTCCGTATAATTGGAAGAATTAGCACCAGATGTTATTTTACTATCAAGATTATCAAGAACAGTTTGTAATCCAAATATATGAGAGATATAATGAATATGAGACAAATCACTTTTATTATCAAGAGCATTCTGTAGTCCATCAATAGAACTAATAATATGCGTATGACCCACATCTGTCTTATTATCTAATACTAATTGTAATCCATTAATAGAACCAATAGAATGTTGATGTCCTATATTTGTTTTATCATCAAGAGCAGTCTGTAATCCTGAAATATCATTTATATTATGGTTATGACCTATGGAAGTTTTACCATCAAGAGCAGTCTGTAATCCTGTTATATCTTCTATTATATGGGTATGACCTATGGAAGATTTACCATTTATATATCCTTGAAGAATGTTTGATGTATAGTCAGTATAATTGGAAGAATTGATAAACTCTTGAGATAGACCTGAAATATCATTTATATTATGTGTATGACCTATGGAAGTTTTACCATTAATATATCCTTGAAGAATGTTTGATGTATAGTCAGTATAATTGGAAGAATTAATAAACTCTTGAGATAGACCTGAAATATCATTTATAATATGTGTATGACCTATGGAAGATTTACCATCAAGAGTAGTTTGTAGATTTGTAATATCACTAATAGGATGTGTATGAACTTTATAAGCAAATCCTTCTAAATCTGTATATGTAGGAAGATTATTTAGTGTATTTTCAAGATTTTGGACTGAAGATAATGGAATTGAATTAGTTGAAAAAACATCAACGGATAATGTACCTGTGGTACTTGTTGATAAAATATCAGTATTAGTTCCAACACCAATAATCTCTCTACCATTTTTTTTTATCTTACCATTAACAATATTAATATCACCATATACAGTTAGTGTGTTAGTACCAAATGAATATTTGAGAGGATTATAATATCCTAAAGCAACAGGCACAGTTCCATATATAGTACTTGGTATTCTCCATCCTGTTCTTGTTCCATCAGTAAATTGTTCCCAAGGTAATTTAGCACTCAATCCATCAATATTTGCGATAGTATGAGTATGACTTGTAGGTGCTTTACCATCAAGAGCAGTCTGTAATCCTGTGATATTTGCGATAGTATGTGAATGACTTGTAGGTGCTTTACCATCAAGAGCAGTCTGTAATCCTGTGATATTTGCGATAGTATGAGTATGACTTATAGGTGCTTTGCCATTAATATATCCTTGAAGAATATTGGAAGAATAGTCAGTATAATTGGAAGAATTAATTAACTCTTGTGATAATCCTTCAATAGCACTTATTGGATGACTATGTGCGAAATCAGTAATATCTGCTTTAGTATGTGTATGAACTAATGGTGCTTTATTATCAAGAGTTGTCTGTAGTCCATTTATATTTGCTATGGTATGTGTATGAACTAATGGTGCTTTATTTCCTAATTCTGTTGATAATCCTGCGATATTTGCTATACTATGTGTATGACTTATAGATGCTTTTCCGTCTAATTCTGTTGTTAATCCTGTGATACTTGCTATACTATGTGAATGATTTATAGATGCTTTACCATCAAGAGTACTTTGTAGGTTTGTTATATTTGCTATCGTATGTGTATGACTTGTAGGTGCTTTTCCATCAAGAGTATTTTGTAGATTTGTTATATTTGCTATAGTATGTGTATGACTTGTGGATGCCTTACCATCAAGAGTAGTCTGTAGGTTTGTAATATTTGCGATAGAATGTAAATGACCTTCATCTGCTTTTCCATTTAATGCTGATTGTAGTCCATCAATATTTGCGATAGAATGTGTATGACCTACAGATGTTTTACTATCAAGAGCAGTTTGTAGTCCATCAATAGCACTAATAGTATGTTGGTGTGATAATGATGCCTTACCACCTAATTCTTCAGTTAAATTAGTTATTTCAGTAATTACGTGTGTATGTGATAATGGTGCTTTACCAGATAATGCTGAAGATAATCCATTAATAGAAGTAATCTCGTGATTATGTGATAGATTTGCCTTTTCATTAAGAGCAGTCTGTAGTCCATTAATAGCACTAATTTCGTGATTATGTGTTGATGATGCTTTACCAGATAATGCTGAAGATAATCCATTAACCTCATTTATTTCGTGATAATGTACTGTAGATGCTTTACCAGATAATGCGGATGATAATCCATTAATAGAAGTAATCTCGTGTGTATGAGAAATTGGTGCTTTAGTAGATAATGCTGAAGATAATCCATTAACCTCATTTATTTCGTGATAATGTACTGTAGGTGCTTTGCTATTTAATGCTGATTGAAGATTTATTACATCAGTAATTTGAATATTATATTTATCTGCCTTTGTATCTAAAGTAGTTTGGAGACCATTAATATTTGCTATAGAATGATAATGTGTTGAAGATGCTTTATAATCAAGAATTGTTTGTAAATTATTAATATCACTAATATTATGTGTATGGGTTGAAGGAGTGAATACAGATGGTTTATTTAATACATTTAACCAATCAATTGTACCAGACCCCATATTTAATCCATTAATAGTATTTGTAAGATATACATTATCAACTAAAAACTTGGTTTGAGTACCATTATATAAATCACTTTCTATCTGTGTAGTAATTGGGTCAATAATAATTCTAAAATCGCTTAAAAATATAGTACCAGAGTTTGTACCATTATTTCCTAATATATTAGTATAATTTCCTGATGCTATATTCAAAGCATTAAAATATATTTTTGTTCCATTATTAATCTTAAAGTATCCTTGATTAGTTCCATTTTTAATACACCATATAATATAAGTATAAGTTGTAGGTAATGAAATACTATGTAATTCTGTATTATTATGTTGAAATGATAAAGTTCCATTTTTTTGAATAATTTTAAAACTATATTCCTCATTTAATAAGGTATCATAATATATTTTAAGGTCATCCAGATTTCCTATAAATCCTGTAATATAATTGTTAGTATCAAATCTACAAGAACCGACAAAGAATGTATATGGTGCTGGTAATATACTATAAGCACATATTTTCTCTGCTACTAATATATCATTTTTAAATATCTTTAATTTTTTATTTGAATTATTGAATGTAAGAGTAATTTTCATCCATACTTCATTTAATTGACTAAATGTATATGCTGGACTTTCAACATAATCGTAAGGTGTTCCAAATCTTATTTTTCCAGCAGATGTAATAGAACAATAAACAAATCCTGTTTCACTTGAGAAATTATTTCCCTGTCCTAATATTGTATAATTAATCAAAGTATTGTCATTATAATAAGGTCTAATATGAAATGATATTGAAAATGATTTATTATTTAAATTGAGAACATCTAATGATTGTCCTTCTATTTCTCCTTGGTCTATCCCAGCATTTACATCGCCACAAAATAACGACCCATCTCCTTCCACATAATATGTGCTATCTAAAAATGTATTAGCAGAAACCCAAGTGAAATTTCTATTATTACCAGAACTATCATATTCAATATTATTATCATAATTAAACTTATACCATCCTGCTAAAGTAGGGAAAACACTAATAGTACCAATTTTAAAATGGAGAATAACATCCTCATTTTGAGTTGAAGAAGTTTTTAACCAAGTTGCCAGAGTTAAATTATTATATGTACTCCAATTAGTTGTTATAAATGAACTATATTGATTTGGTTGATATCTTATAGAGTTTTTGCTATTCTCTAAAATATAACTTCCTCCAGTATTAGTAAGCGTATTATTATACGAAGAACTATCAGTTGTTAATGCTAATGATGACAAAAATTGATAATGAATATAATGCTGTACCGGAATAGGATTTATTTTTATTTCATTTGGATATACTTGAATATTATTATATGATATAAATCCATTATTTTGAGACCATAAAGAAGCACCAGTTATGGTCGGTTTATTTTTAATATATGCTTTTGAAGCAATATTAGTTTCATTCCAATCACTTTGTACTTGTGGTAATAAATCAACAGGTCTATTTAGAATATATGTTTTAGAAGTAGGATTTGTTTCATTCCAATCACTTCTAACTTGTGGTGGAGGTATATTTGGTTTATTTTGAATAAATGCCTTTGATGTAGCATTAGTTTCATTCCAATTAGCATTAATTTGTGCCATCGGTATTATAGGTTTATTATTTATAAATGATTTAGAAGTGGTATCAGTTTCAGTCCAATTTGGTTGAAGTTGTACTATATTTGGAATAATTGGTTTATTCTTAATAAATGCTTTGGATGAAGAGTTTGTTTCTTCCCAATCTGCTTGTAATTGTGATGCTGGTATATCTGGTTTATTTAAAATAAATGATTTAGAAGACGAATTAGTTTCATTCCAGTTTGCTTGTAATTGGTCTGCTGGTATAGTTGGTTTATTATTAATATCAGTCCAATCAATCCATTTAAGTTTAGCATAAGTATTTGTTGAATTATCTGTAAAATATAAAAATCCAGATGAACCACTATCATTTGTTAAATTACTTGTTGTTGTTATATCAACCACTTCTTCTGTATTACCTTCTGGTAATGATAATGACCTTTTACCAGAAATATTAACTGCCTTACCATTTTGAAAAATATATCCACGGACATTAAGACTTCCATTAATATCTACATTATATTCAGGTGATTGCGTGTTTAACCCTATTCTTGAATTAGTATCAAAATATATCCAACTATCTGGATTTGCTGTTTCAGGCATATCTCTTCCAATAATTAAACTTCCTCCACTTCTATTCAATATTTCTGCTGAATTAGTTGTATCGGCAATAACAAATCTTAATCCATCAGTAATACCAGTTGATTGAGTAGTCATTTTAAAAATATTTCCACCCAAAAATTGTGTTTGATTTTTATGAAGATGTAATGTAGCAGTAGGGTCTGTTGTTCCAATTCCAACATTAAATATGCTATCACTTAATGGTGAATTATAAAAATCTGTTAAAGATACTCTATATCCAATTTGTTGATTTGGAGTAATTCCATCTGGAAGAAATGGACTATCTCCGTTATACTGTCGTTTAACATCTGTCTTTAATTGAATATGTCCTTGTAATCTTAAAATACCTCTTACATTCAAATCATCTACAACTTCAAAGGAATAATCTGGATTGGGAACTCCAATTCCTACCCTTCCTGATGGTTTTAAATAAATTGTATTTGTGTTATTAGTACCAATAATTAAATCTTTATCTTCTCCACTCATCAAATATGATTTACTATTATTTACATCTAATGTTAATCTAACACCAGAAGTATGTGTAGGATATGAAGGACTAACAGTATTATCACTTGTAATTAAAAGACCTACCTGATTATTTGTTTCAAGCATATTATTCGTTTTTTGTGTATGAATATGTAATGCTTGTGATGGTGCTGAAGTATTAATACCAATATGACAATAATCTGTTAAAGGGTCAGTAGTAATAGTAGTTTTTTTACCAATAATCCCTTGATTAATAATACCATTCATATCTTCTGTTTTCCAAAAGGAAACTGGTGGTTTATTTGTCAAAGAGTTATAATTACCATCAAATCCTACTATCTCATTTGCCGAATTGATTGTAATCCCTGTTCCTCCTGTCAATTTATTTGTCAAGGAGTTATAATTACCATCAAATCCTGATATCTCATTTGTTGAATTGATTGTAATACCTGTTCCTGCTGTCAATTTATTATCCAAAGAGTTATAATCACCATCAAAACCTGATATTACTAATGAAGGATTTGTAGTAATTGTAATACCTGTACCAGCATTATCAGCATTAATTGTAGATTGTTTTGCTGTCAATCTGTCTTCTATAGATTGTCCTATTGTAATTCCTTCTAAAGTATTTAATTCATCAACAGAGATTGTAGTTTTCCTAATCCCACCTGTTGTATTATTTACAATAACATTTTCATCATTTTGTTCTTCATTAACAACAAACTTATTTAATTTATTATCCAATTGCTCTTGTATAGTATTTACAGTACTAATATCATTTAGTGTATTTAACTCATCTGTTGTAATGGTTTGTGATGCCACTATTTTTCCTTCATTATCACTTATGATTACTTTATTTGGTGATACTGATTTTAATCTTAATTTTCCTGTAGAAACTAATCCTAAATCCTCTTCAAGTCCGTGTCCTGTATCAATTCTTAATCTTCCCTCTGTCAATAAGTTCCAATCTCTCCATATAACAGTTGAATAATTACCAGTTTCTCCAACATCTAAAACTCGTGTTCCATCAACAGTTGATTTTTTCAAAGAACCATCAATTGTTTCATTAATAGATTTTGTAAAATCAACAAGAGTATTAAAAACTGTTAATCCACCTACAGTTGCTGTTGAAGCATATGTAAAAGATTGTAGAGCATTCACTTGCGCTCCCAATACAGCAACTGCCTGTGCCAAAGTAGTATTTTCAAGCATATTTTCTGCGTCTTCTGTTGGTAAATCAAGGTCATTAAATAAAGTATCATCAGCAAGAGCATCTTCAATTGTTTGTATTCTACCATCAAAACCTTCCAATTTATTTTTTGTAGTACTTGATGTTGTAATTTTACCATCAGTATTTGTTATAACTACCCTTTCATTCTGGCGAGATATTAATTTATCTTCTTTTAAATCTATATTTGTATTTGTATAATTTATGAGATTATTTGATGCTGTATCTGTGTAATTTATGAGATTATTTGATGTTGTATTTGTGTAATTTATGAGATTATTTGATGTTGTATCTGTGTAATTAATAAGATTATTTGATGTTGTATCTGTGTAATTAATAAGATTATTTGATGTTGTTTCTATTTTTATTTCAATACCATTTGTAATATAATCCATAATAGCGTTTGATGTTTCATTAGTATAACTGATTAACTCATTACTGGTTGTGGTAATAATTTCTTCAATAGGATATAATCCTAATGCTCCAATAAAGTCGTTATTCATTTATTTTCTTCTACTATTAATAGAAGAGAATATAATGGAAAGTGGTGGCATACAAAATGATAACCCATCTGCCAAGAATATCGTCGTAATAAACAGGGCAATTGAAGAAAAAGAAAAGAAGAGAATGGTGCGAAGAAAGGTTTTGAAGGATATTCCAAATGCTGTACCAGATATTAAACAAAGATGGCGTATATACAAGACTTATGATGAACCATATTTGATGAGAAATGTAGGAGAAGAAGAGGAAGATGTAATACAAGATATAGAAAAGTTATTTGGTGATAAAGAGACACCTTATGATATTATTATGAGAACTTTCAAAGAGGGTAAAGGGATGGGTAGTGGTGGATGGAATGATGGAAATGGAGGCGGAGGTGGTGGAGGAGGAGGTGGTGGAGGAGGAGGAAGAGGAGGTAGTGGTTTAGGAGGTCTATTGGGTCTGTTCCCTGATAGTTTTGCTGGAGTTCCTTGGGAAACTGTACCTACTGGGGTTGTTGTTAGTACAGGAGCAGGAACACCTGCTGTACCTTTTCCAGTATCATTTGGAGATGGTGCGAATGTGGTAAGTGGTGTTAGTAGTATAACAACAGGAGTAAATGTGGGTAGTAGCGGAGGTGGCGCAGGTAGTGGAGGTGGCGGTGGAAGATGGAGTAGAGTAATGTCAGGTATGGATACAGGAAATATTTTAGGAGATAGTGCTGTATCAACTGTAGGTGGAACAAGTTTAAGACAGACTGCTATGAGACAGGCAAGACAGACTTTTAATACAGCAATTAGTAGTATGATGGGTAGTGGCGGAGGCGGAACGAGAACAGGTACTACAACTGCCTCTCAAGCAAGTACAGGCGTAGCAAGAACAGGTACTACAACTCCCAGTATGGGAATAAGTAATGGATTAAGAACAGGTAGTAGATATGACTACGCAGGATTTTAGTGAAAGGTAGAAAATTATTTTCTTCTTATTATATTAGAAAGAAAAGATGAGTGATATTAGTTCAGGTTTCCCTCGCAACCTTGCGTATAACCTTAAAAAACTTGATGCTGGTTTTTCAAAAACCAAAGTGAAAATTATTCCTGATAATAACACGAATAGTGTGAAGGAAAATGGTATTATCCGTTTTCGTATTGTAGGAAATGGTCTATATGACTTTAGAACACTATGTATGTATTTTAAAGGTACTGCCTCAAAGACAGGAGGTAATCCAGTTCATTTCCCAAGATATTCTGCTTCTATGATTGAAAATCTTTCAATTACTGCCAATAATACAACACTTTGTTCTATTAATGGGTACAATCTTTTGTATAATACTCTTATGGATTTGGAAGGTAGTGATGTGTCCCAATTAACTAAACGTAATGTAGCAGGTGAGAGACACGACCCTACTGTACTTTATGAAATGACCCATAATGCTACAAATCAAACTATTTCTGCTACAAGCACAGTTTTGAATGGTTCAGCAAGTGATAGTGGTGTTGTTATGTGTGTAAATAATTGGGTTGGATTTTTGGGTTCTTTGAGTACTCCTATAGTAGATTTGAGCGATTGGGGTGATATTTATATCAATATCCAATTTGCCCCTACATATGCTCTATGGTGTGGTGCTAACGCTGATACTATTACTACAGATGGAAGAGCAACAGGTGTTTCTTATTCTTTGGAAAATATTTTCCTTACTATTGACAGATGTAGTTTCCAAGACCCTCTCTATTATAGTCTCAAGACGGAGAAGTTGCTATCTCCTGCTGGACTTAATGTAGCATATTATGATTATTATAACGCTCAATTTGGGAAGCAACAGAAATCATCAACAGGTATTTCACTTAATTTTACAGTCAATTCTCCATCATTAGACCAAGTTATTATGACTTGTCGGCATCTAAATTACCAAGATGCTGTTTATCCGCTTGTTCTATATGGTACTAATCAAAAGGAAGCAACAAATAATAGAACGTTTAAGGAAGTTTTGTTTGGCGCTCCAACTATAATTAATGATGTAGGAACTTTAGCGAACGCAGGTTTTATTGATAATGTAGGTGATGCTTTCTGCCAAAGTTTGTATTTTATGAGGGCAGGTGCTTCCATCAAGGGTAGCAAGTTCTCTATCAATAGTATTGATATTGACCCATATCAACTTACTGATTTGGAGATTTTCAATAAAGTTCTTCAATATACTGGTTTCCAAAATCTTGATATGGGTTCAGCAGGACTTCACGCAGGTTGTTTCAGTCTTCAACACTTTAATAAATATTACTGGTGTGATATATGTGATTTGACAAATATCTCTGGTGATAATCAGTTCTGGATTTGTGGATTAGATGGTCGTGGAAGTGGAATTAACATAGCGTATTCAGCATCATTTGAGAGTGGAAATAGTGATAATATCTTCCCTGTTGCTTATTGTCGTAGCACTCGTGTATTGAAGATTAATGCTGGAAGACAACTTGTTCTTGACCCAGTCTAAAATTATGTGTTAGGTAGTTCCTGTACTCACATAGAATATGTGTTATACAGTTGATGTATATTAATTTTTAAAAACTTTTTATAATATTATTTATTATTATTGTATAACACATAAAATATTTTGTTATCATATATTAGAATGGATAGATTGTTTCTTAATAGCGAAAAAGGGATATGGGAGAATAAACTTAAAAATGATGCTATTTTTGTGAGAGAGAGGAATGTGAATGCGTATAGAAACAGAGATTTAGAGCATTTTATTCCATACCAGAAGTATATGTATCCCCAAGATATTTTATTGGCACAATATAAGTATAATGGTGAAACTGGGAAATTGAGATATACCAAAGACACTTCAAAAAAGACTGATTATATTCTGCTAAATAAATATGGGGATGAATACGAAGAAGGAAGGAATATATTGTTATGGAATACTGTGAATAAAAATAATGTAAAAGTAAGTAGTTATGATGTAAGAAATAGTAGCATACCAAGAGTTTATACAAGTGCGACAGAAAAATTATTAATAAAATAAGTGCCTCGGTAGTCGGCACATTTTTCGCATAAAAAATAAAATCTTAATTTAAAATAGATATGGTTAAAGTTAAAGAAGATATAGAAAAGAAAATTGATATGTTGAAGGAAGTAGATATGATTGGCACGGAAAAAAAGAAGAGGGTCTATAAAAAGAAAGTACCAGTAGAAGAAAAAGTTGAGGAAAAGGTTGAAGAAAAAGTTGAGGAAAAAGTAGTGGAAGAACCGGAAGTAGAGATTGTAGAAGAAATTGTGAAAGTCCCAGCAAAAAAGAAGAAGATTATTAGAAAGATTATTCAAGAGGAAGAACCAGAAGTTGTTGAAGAGGTGATAATGAAAAAGAAGACTATGCCTAAAAAGAAGAAAGTTCCAGTAGAAGATGTATTGGAAGGTGCTAATGTTGAGATTTTGAAGGCAGAGTATGAGAAAGAGATGAGAAGAAGATTAATGAGTAATTTATTTGATTAGACAGATTGTTTATATATTTTTTACTAATGACCTTGACAATAATCTGGAAACAACCACTTCCTTTTGTGGCATTTTTGCTAATGCTTTGTTGTGTTTTTTTGTTAGATGATTATCAAGATACCAGATATAATAATCAGGGTATTTGGAAATATAATTGTCAAGTTCTTTATTTTTTTCGTAGTATTCAAGAAACATTTCGTGTGTGGTATTTCTCAAATGCTGACTATCGTGGTCTCTTATCCATTTTGCGAGTTCTACCATACGGCAGATAGGGTTGTAGTAATAGACATCAAACATCTTGTGATAGAATTGCTTATGGAGAGTGTCATTTTTTTATTTTTTGTGGGAAAATTGAAACAAATGTTTGATAGGGACTAAACGACGCTAATTGTTTCTATATTTTGTTCCAATAGTTCATAATTTATTCCTGTAATTTGGGAAGCATAAATTATTTTTCTCAATCTATCACCGAATTGACCGTCAGTAATTATTTGGAAGTTTTCGTGATTTTTTACTATGTTAAAGAAATCCTGATTAATGGGTTCAAATAGAGTAATCTCAAAGACTGTCATCGTTGGGTAATAGAATTATAAAAAAGAATATCATTTTTTTATTTTTGTCAGGAAATGTATAACTTTTTTCATTTTGGTATTACGAATATTTCATCAAGATTTACCCATTTTTCATACGCCTTGTCAAAGTGATGATAAACGAGAAGTTCGTCCTTACCCTTTGAATGACGAACAAT
>JACCDQ010213763.1_pt1 | contig 22825 bp, 18 predicted proteins | sample 7446031 | NCBI WGS metagenome assembly JACCDQ01 (sample SAMN15323442, study PRJNA562643) | freshwater metagenome | isolation source: river surface water | place: USA:Blue River Watershed | collected 2017-08-17 | reverse complement strand
GATCTCGTTATTAACCCACATGACCGAGACGAGGATCGTGTCCGGCCGGATCGCCGCTTCCAGCTGCTCGATCGTGATCAGGCCGTTCGGGCCGGGCTCGAGGTAAGTCGCCTCGAAGCCCTGGCGCTCCAGTTCGCGCACGGTGTCGAGCACGGCCTTGTGCTCGGTCTTCACCGTGATGATGTGCTTGCCCTTGGTCTTGTAGAACTGCGCGGCGCCTTTCAGCGCGAGGTTGTTGCCCTCGGTGGCGCCGGAGGTCCAGATGATCTCGCGCGGATCGGCGTTGACCAGCGCGGCGACGTGCGCGCGCGCTTCCTCGACCGCCTTCTCCGCTTCCCAGCCGTACATGTGGCTGCGCGACGCCGGGTTGCCGAACTGCTCGCGCAGGTAGGGGATCATCTTGTCGGCGACGCGCGGGTCGACCGGCGTGGTCGCCGAGTAATCAAGATAGATCGGAAAATGCGGTGCCCGCAGGGTCTCCATCACGGACTTGGCCAAAGGTGCATTCATGTGTCAGGACTCCAGTTGTTTCTTACGCTACCTGCTGCGGGCGCTGCTGCACCACGACAACCGGTTTCTGCTCCGATATTTTCTGCTTCTGCTGATCGACCAGGTCTTTCAGCGAGACCGAATCGAGGTAATCCACCATCTTGGCGTTCAGCGTGGCCCACAGGTCGTGGGTCATGCAGCGTGCGCCGTGGGAATCGCTGTCGGTATGGCAGTTCTGCTTGCCGCCGCACTGGGTCGCGTCGAGCGGCTCATCGACGGCGATGATGATGTCGGCCACCGTGATGTCTTCCGGACGACGCGCCAGGTTGTAGCCGCCGCCGGGACCGCGCACGGATTCCACGATCTCGTGGCGGCGCAGTTTGCCGAACAGCTGCTCCAGATACGACAGGGAAATTTCCTGCCGCTGGCTGATACCGGCCAGCGTGACCGGCCCCTGATGCTGACGCATCGCCAGGTCGATCATGGCAGTGACGGCAAAACGGCCTTTCGTGGTGAGACGCATGGGCAGACTCCAGTGAGGACGGGCTGTGACCCGCGATGCCCGGCATTCCCGAACATTTTTGTCGAGTATATCAAAGCCTACTGGAATTGTCAGGTATTCAGGTTATTCGGAACTTTTGGTCGAATTGCGTCATTGGAAACATTGCGCTGCGCGCAGCAAATGCATTGGGCCGAACAACGATTGCATCTTCTGGTTATTGATGAAGCTGAGGTTGTACGGATGTTCGGCAGCAACGCGCGGAAAGTCGGCAAGCGCCGGCAAGCCATCCAGCCACGCCGCGATTTTCCCCCACAACACCAGCATCGGCGCGGGCTGCCCTGCCCGGCTGGCCAAGGCCTCCAGCACGACTTCAAGCAAAGGCCGCCAGGCACGCGCCTCCTTCAGCGGCGGCACGTGGGGGCGGAACACCAGCGCCGCATTCAACAGCAGGAAACCCTGCGCATGCAGGTTCTGCTGCAACTCGGGCAAGGTCAGGATGAAGGTCGATTCGGCTGCCAGTGCCCGATGCGCGACCGCTGCCACCGCGTCACCGCCCGTCGCGTCCGGCATCAACAGGCCATCGGCCACCATCAGCATCTTCATGAAATTGCGCAGCGAGGTCGCACGGTTGACCGGCTTGGACAAACCGGCGTCGGACCACAAGGGGCCAACCGCGCCATCCATGAAGCAGACGCCGGTCGCGCTTTGCTCGCGCGGATAGGGCCCTTCGCCAACCAGCACATAGCGAACCGCATCGAGCGGCTGCTCGAAGGCGGCAAACAGACGCCCGCCGGTCGGCAGGAAGGAATCCGCTGCCAGCGCCGGCAGATAAACAGGGTCGGCTTGCGCCATTGAGTTCAGTCCGCGTTCCAGGATCGGGCGCCATGACGGATGCGCGCGCTGCAGCGCGTCAGCAAAGGTGTGCGGCAGCATGTTTACCTCCCCGCGAGCGAACTGACGTTGTCCGCACCCGGCGCACCAAACAGCTGCTCCTTCAGCAGGTGCAACTGGTCGCGCACCTGTGCCGCCTTCTCGAATTCGAGATTCTTCGAGTGCTCCATCATCAGCTTCTCGAGGCGCTTGATTTCCTTCGCGACCTGCTTTTCGCTCATGGCCTCGTATTTGGCGTGCTCCTGAGCAGCCATCAGCTCTTCGCGCGCGTCATTGATCTTGTAGACGCCGTCGATCATTTCGCGAATCTGCTTCTTCACGCCGACCGGCGTAATGTTGTTCGCTTCATTGAACGCCATCTGTTTTACGCGACGGCGCTCAGTCTCATCGATCGCGCGGCGCATCGAATCCGTCACCTTGTCGGCGTACAGGATCGCGGTGCCGTTCAGGTTACGCGCTGCGCGGCCGATGGTCTGGATCAGGCTGCGCTCGGAACGCAGGAAGCCTTCCTTGTCGGCGTCCAGAATCGCCACCAGCGAGACTTCGGGGATGTCGAGGCCCTCGCGCAGCAGGTTGATACCGACCAGCACGTCAAAGGTGCCGAGCCGCAGGTCGCGAATGATTTCCACCCGCTCCACCGTATCGATATCGCTGTGCAGGTAGCGCACGGCGGCACCGTTATCGCTGAGGAATTCGGTCAGCTGCTCGGCCATCCGCTTGGTCAGCGTGGTCACCAGTACCCGTTCTTCCTTTTCGACACGCAGCCGGATTTCCTGCATCAGGTCATCGACCTGCGTGCTGGCCGGCCGGATGATCACGACCGGATCGACCAGGCCGGTCGGCCGCACCACCTGCTCGACCACCTGCCCGGAATGCTGCTTTTCATAATCCGCCGGTGTCGCCGACACGAAGATTGTCTGGCGCATCTTCGACTCGAATTCGTCGAAGCGGAGCGGCCGGTTGTCCAGCGCCGAAGGCAAACGGAAGCCGTAATCCACCAGATTGGTCTTGCGCGCGCGGTCACCGTTGTACATGCCGCTCAGCTGGCCGGTCAGCACATGCGATTCGTCGAGGAACATCAGCGCATCCTGCGGCAGGTAATCCACCAGGGTCGGCGGCGGCTCGCCCGGCTTCGCACCGGACAAATGGCGTGAGTAGTTCTCGATGCCTTTGGTAAAGCCGATCTCGGCCATCATCTCCAGATCGAAGCGCGTGCGCTGCTCCAAACGCTGCTCCTCAACCAGCTTGCCCTGCTGCCGAAACCATTCCAGCCGATCGCGCAGCTCTTCTTTGATGGTTTCAATTGCGCGCAGTACGGTCGAGCGCGGCGTCACATAGTGCGAGCCCGGATAGACGGTGAAGCGCGGAATCTTCTGGCGGACTTTACCGGTCAGCGGGTCGAACAATTGGATGGAATCGATCTCGTCATCAAACAGGTCGACACGCACAGCCAGCTCGGCGTGCTCGGCCGGGAAGATATCGATAGTGTCGCCGCGCACGCGGAAAGTGCCTCGATCAAAATCGATCTCATTGCGCGTGTACTGCATCTGGATCAGCCGCGCGATGATGTCACGCTGCGCGATTCTGTCCTTTGCGCGCAGTGTCAGGATCATCTGGTGGTATTCGTTCGGATTACCGATACCGTAGATCGCCGACACGGTGGCGACAATCACCACGTCGCGCCGCTCCATCAGTGACTTGGTGCAGGACAGGCGCATCTGCTCGATGTGCTCGTTGATGGCCGAGTCCTTTTCGATGAACAGGTCCCGCTGCGGCACATAGGCTTCCGGCTGGTAGTAATCGTAGTAACTGACGAAGTACTCCACCGCATTCTGCGGGAAGAAGTCGCGGAATTCGCTGTACAGCTGCGCCGCCAGGGTCTTGTTCGGCGCGAACACGATGGCCGGCCGGCCGAGCCGCGCAATCACATTCGCCATCGTGAAGGTCTTGCCCGACCCCGTCACACCCAGCAGCGTCTGGAATGACAGGCCGTCATCAATGCCCTCGACCAACTTGGCAATCGCAGCAGGCTGGTCACCGGCCGGCGGGAAGGGTTGATACAGGCGAAAGGGAGAATCTGGGAAGGTCACGAACTTGGATTCGTCCAAAGATGATTGGACATCGGATAACTCAGCCATCGGTTTTGACCTTTGGTAAAATGCGGGGTTTCGCAAAATTGCTGTTCTCAGCGAACTTTTCGCTGGCTTTCCGAAGCGCATTGCGCGCTGTGCGAAACCATCAACTTCAGCAGCAAACGTTAGTAACTTTTCATACTATCACGATGAACGCTCCGCTCTCCGCCCCCTTGTTCGCAGCCATCCAGATGGCTCCGCGCGACCCGATTCTCGGCATCACCGAAGCCTTCAACGCCGACCAGAACCCCGAGAAAACCAACCTCGGCGTCGGCGTTTATTACGACGACAACGGCAAGGTGCCGCTGCTGGCCTGCGTGCAGAAGGCCGAAGCGCTGCTGATGGAAAAGCAGTCGCCGCGCACCTACCTGCCGATCGAAGGTCTGGCTGCCTATGACAAGGCGGTTCAGGAGCTGGTGTTCGGTGCAGACAGCGAAGTCATCGCGTCCAAGCGCGCGATCACGGCTCAGGCCGTCGGCGGCACTGGCGCACTGAAGCTGGGCGCCGACTTCCTGAAGCGCTTCTCGCCGGATTCGCAGGTCTACATCAGCGATCCGAGCTGGGAGAACCACCGCGCGCTGTTCGAGTCGGCCGGCTTCGTGGTCAACAACTACCCGTATTACGACGCAACGACCAAGGGCGTGAATTTCGCGGGGATGCTGGACACGCTGAAATCCATCCCGGCCGCGTCCATCGTCCTGCTGCACGCGTGCTGCCACAACCCGACCGGCGCCGATCTGACTGACGCACAGTGGGCGCAAGTGATTGAAGTGATTACGCAGCGCGGCCTGATTCCTTTCCTCGACATGGCCTATCAGGGCTTCGGCGATGGCATCGCGGAAGACGGCAAGGTGGTCGGCATGTTTGCCAAGGCTGGTGGCCCGCTGTTCGTCTCGAACTCGTTCTCGAAGTCGTTCTCGCTGTATGGCGAACGCGTCGGTGCACTGTCGATCGTTGCTGCCAACGGCGAAGAGGCATCGCGCCTTATGTCGCAACTGAAGCGCGTGATCCGCACCAACTACTCCAACCCGCCGATGCATGGCGGCCAGGTGGTTGCAACAGTGCTGGCTACGCCGGAACTGCGCAAGCTGTGGGAAGAAGAGCTGGCTGGCATGCGTGTGCGCATCAAGCAGATGCGCCAGCAGCTGGTAGACAAGCTGAAGGCGAAGGCACCGTCGCATCACTTCGACTTCGTCGTGCAGCAGCGCGGCATGTTCTCGTACTCGGGCCTGACCAAGGAGCAAGTCGGTCGCCTGAAGGACGAGTTCTCGATCTACGCCGTCGACACAGGCCGCATTTGCGTCGCCGCGCTGAACTCGCGCAACATTGATCGCGTAATCGATGCGATCGCGAAGGTGCTGTAACGCGCTGACTTCGCAAGAAGACCTCGCGTCGTTGTGAGGTCTTTAAATTTTTTACGCGATGATTGATTTTTATCAGCAAAAGCGTTGACAGCATAAAGCGCTTAAGTCATAATCTTCTTCTCGTCGCGTTGCACACAAAACAACGCAGACAATTCCCTGATAGCTCAGTCGGTAGAGCGACGGACTGTTAATCCGCAGGTCCCTGGTTCGAGTCCAGGTCGGGGAGCCAAGAAAATCAAAGCCTTGCACGATTCACGTTGTGCAAGGCTTTTTGTTTTGTGTAATTCCTGTGTAATCGCGCACAGAAGCATCCAGAAAATTCAGGATGTTTTTGTCTTGTATCGATCAGCCAACTTGTCCATCGCTGTTTGAATGTGAGCACCATTTTGGTGGCTGTATCGCTCAACCATGCTCAGATTTTTGTGGCCACTGATGCGTTTGACGGTGGGCAAGTCAACCCCAGCCTGTACCAGATGCGTAATGGCCGTATGCCTTAGCGTGTGACGCACCACCTGCTTTACGTCCAAGCCAGCGGCAAGCACGCAGCGACGAAACGGTTTATCCAGATTAACGGTTCTACCCTCCCTTGCCGCTGGCGATGGAAACAACCACGGAATTCCCGGCGGCAGACTCGCAACGAAAGTTTCGAGGTAATCAGCCAGGCCCCTTGTGATCGGTTGCTCTCGCGCGCCACCCTTTGCTTTGGGTATGTAAATCACAAGTCGGTGCGTCTCGATCTGCTCACGACGAAGGCTCAGAATTTCACTCTTACGCATCGAGGTTTCGAGACCGATCCGAATAAAAGGATAGATCTGTCGGTTTTGATCTTCCTCCGCAGCTTTGAGCAAGCGATCAATCTGATCGGTCGTCAGATAGGTGATGCGTCCCGAATTTTCGCTGAGCCGCTTAATTGTGACGGAACGATGATCGATCCACCCCCATTCGACAGCTTTGTTGAGCAAATGGGACAGCGCCGCCAATTCACGATTGATCGTCGCCGGTTTGGTATTTTCCCCATAGACAGGTTTGCCGCCCGGACCGTTTGATCGCTTGACCGGCTCTGTGCTACGCAGTTTTTTGTAGCGCTCAACATCGAAATTACTAATTTTCGACAACGGCAGATCAGCAAAGAACGGAACGAGGTGTTGCTCCAGGCGACATTGCTTCATGGCGATGTCTTTGCCACCTTCCAGTTCTAATTTCGAAATATATTTCGTCGCGGCATCGCGAAATGACATCGCCAGTTTGCGACCTTTTGGAAGGTTTAGGCGCCCAGCCTTAGCGTCCTGCCGAGCTTTTTCGATAAATTCTTCTGCCTGGGTGCGTGTAGTACCCTCTGACTCTCGCCCTATGGTGCGATGGATGCGTTTACCATCGACCATCACATTGACTGTAAAAACCCCATCGCCGCCTGCTAGTCGCTCAAAGATGATGCCGTGCTCCGCGAGCTTTTCTCCCGCTACCAGTTTGCGCATGGCCAGACGGGTGAGCTTAGAAAAATTTTTTCCCATGTCTGCCCCTCGTTATGTCGGACCACCTTCAGCTACATCAGCAGATTTGGACCTGATCCATGTAGGCAAAATGGATCTGTCCGCCTCACCCTTTGCAACGGCCAAAAATGCTGACCAATGCTCTCTGACCCTCTCATAGATAGGGCGGTTGTGTCTTACATCCCAAGTGTATTCGCCGCTTGCTTTGTCGAAGCTTCCCTTCCACAGATGGCCGTTTTCACGGATCAGCTTCCATAAAACCTGCTCTTCGTGCGTCAATAATTCAGGGAACTGGGTCGCAAGTTTGATGAGCCGGTCGGCCTCATCTACATCCCACAGACCTTCTGCCATCGACTCAATGCTAAGGGCAGGCCGATAGTCATCTCGACTACCCCCTTCTTCATGCCGTAGATGCACGTTTGAAAGTGACTCCTCGACCGCCCATTCGATATAGCTAGATACTGTGCGGCGCTGTATTCGTGCAGCCAGCTCCGCGAGATACCGCAACTTCGGATCAAGTCGCACCGTGACCGTTTCCGAACGTGAGAGCTTTCCCCCGCCGCCCCTCCGTTTGCCTTCCAAATTGCCTCTGGCCATGTCGTGTCCTTCCGCTCAAAAGTTCTGCTGACTTCTGGGGAAGGCTAACAGCTATTGTGTTCTTTGACAATCAATAGATTGTTTGTTTATTCTTGTAATGTATTTAAATACATGTTGGAGATCCGATAATGCACCCGCAAACTTTCCCGCCCCACATCGAAACCTACCCAGACGGCCGGATGGACGTAAAAAATGCTGCCAAATATATCGGCCTTGCCCCCAAAACCCTCGCCATGCTGCGCTGCTCGGGCACTGGCCCGAAATTCGTAAAGCGCGGGCGGGTTTTTTATTTCAGGGCAGACATAGATGAGTGGCTGAACGCACAAGGTCGCCTGATGAGTACCACCCAAGCCAAAAGCCGTGTGGCCTGAGAAGCTCGAGGGCATACGATGAGATTAGACAAAACCCGCAATTCAGGTCGCTTTATCCGGACTCGCCTTCCTGATCCGATGACTTATTACTCCATGGAACTCGAACGCCTGAGACCCACTGGAAGGTACGCATCCGCCCGCTGCCCGTTCCATGATGATGCGCACCCAAGCCTGTCTGTGAACCTGACGACCGGCGCATTCCGCTGCCACGTTCCCGAATGTGACGCACAAGGGCGCGGCGTGCTGGATTTCCACATGGCGCGCTACGGCCTTGGCTTCGCCGCCGCCGCCAAAGAACTCGGCGCTTGGAGCACCACCCCATGACCGAACAAGAAAAAATCACGCCGAACCAAGACAATCGAACTGACAAACTGGACAGACTGTTGCGCTACGCCGCGCAGAAAGGCGGCGTCAAGTCCAACAAGATTGAAGTTGCCGAAACACGGTGGGTTTCTGTCGTGGAGCGTTTTCGACAGATGCAGGCCGCACCGTGTGCCGCTGATCCTGAAACCTTGCCGGCATTGATCTATGCAGAATTCAAGGAAGGTGCGACGCGCAACGATACCAACGTGATCGCCATGACCGCGCTGGTGCTCGACATCGACAAGGATGTTGACCTCGAACGCACGCGCGTAGCGCTCGCCGGACGCGAAGCCGTGATCTACACAACCAAGCGCAGCATGCCCACGGCGCTGCGTCTGCGCGTGATCCTACCGCTGGCCTCGCCCGTACCGGCACGTGACTGGCCTGGCACTTATCGGTGCTTTGTGACCGACTTGGCATTGCCGGGACTCGATGCTTGCGCCGAAAAGCCCTCGCAGCCTTTCCTTTCCCCACCTGGCGGAGGCTACTTCGAGCACCTTACCGGTGATTGGCTCGACCCTGCGCCCTTCATCGCCGCCGCGCGTCAGGCCGAATTCGATGCCCTGCCGGAACCGGAGCCGATCAATCAGACCCTCTGCCCCGTGCCGGCCTTCGACGCTGAATTGCTGCCACAACCGTTTCGCACTTGGGTGGTGGATATGGCGCACCGGATGCAGTGCCCAGTCGACTTCTGCGCCGTAGGCGTAGTAATCACGCTGGCTGGCGTGATCGGTGCGGCCATCGGCATCAAGCCGAAGCGAAAGGACGACTGGCTGATAGTGCCGAATTGCTGGGGTGGTGTGATCGGCCCGCCCTCGAAGAAGAAAACGCCAGCCTTACAGGAATCGACCAAGCCGCTCGGCCGCCTGGAAGCCATACAACGCGAAGGCGCGCAGCAGGCCCAGCGCGAAGCCGCCGACCCCGAAGCCAAAGCCCGGCTCAAGCTGCTGAAAAAGGAACTAGAAAACGCCATCAAGGCTGAAAACGAGGCCGCACGAATCCGAAAGCAATCTGCAGCCTATGCCGCCGCAACATCCGGCGGTGCTGATGACAACGGTGCACCTGAAACGAAAGACCCGCTATCCCGCAAGCGCCGACTTTCTGAGTCCGTGCGCAGCGTGGCCGAGGTTAAGCGCGATTTGGCTACGTTGACCGCACCGGTTACAAGTAACTTGCAAGAGCGTTTCCGCACCAACGACGCCACCATCGAAGCCCTGCACGATCTGTTGTCAGCCAATCCGCGCGGCATCCTGGTCTTCCGCGATGAACTGGTCGGCCTACTCAGGGGCTGGGAGAAACAGGGCCGCGAACAGGACCGCGCCTTTTACCTCGAAGCATGGAACGGCTACGGCAGCTTTCCGCTGGACCGCATCGGGCGCGGGCATGTCGTCTGCGACAACATGTGCGTATCGATTCTTGGCGGCACACAGCCCGACAAAGTGCGCAACTACCTCTATCAAGCGCGCGACGAAAACGACGGCCTGCTGCAACGCTTTCAACTGCTGGTCTATCCCGACGTGCGGCCCTTCGACGGCATAGTGGACGAATACCCCGACGCCAACGCCCGCGATACTGCCTTTGCCATCTTCGAGACCCTGGCCCGCGCCGATTTTGCTGCGCTAGCGGGGGTGGGCAACTTCGACAAAATTCCCGCGCTGCGCTTTGCCGACGACGCTCAAAATTTGTTTTTCGAATGGTACGAGCGTCTGCATCGCAACCAACTGGAAAACCCCGACGAAGCGCCAATGATGGTTGAAATGCTCTCGAAGCAGCCGAAGACCATGGCCAGCCTCGCGCTGCTGTTCCATCTGGTCGATTGCGCCGGCAGCATCGCAACCGGGCAGGCCATTCCGCCCGTCAGTCTTGAAGCCGCTGCACGCGCCGCCGACTGGTGCGCCTACCTCGAAGCCCATGCCCGGCGCATCTACGCATTGGCCGGCAATCTGCAATCCCAGGCCGCCGCTGCATTGGCCGAGCGCATCGGCAAGGGTCAGCTTGACGATCTTGGCGACGCTGGTTTCACTCCACGCGACATCTACCGCAAACAGTGGAGCCTGCTCGACGACCGTGAAATTGTCGACCAAGCATTGACTGAACTGGTAGACGCCGGCTGGCTGCTGCGCGACGTGCAGAACGCCGGCTGGCAGCAGCGCGGACATGTTAAATACCGCGTCAATCCCAAGGTGCGCCGCAATGGGTGAATGGCTGGCCCGTGCTGCACAAATCGAAAAAGGCGACAAGCAGGCCGCGCTGTCCTGTCAGTGCCAAATCGGCACTGTGTCCAGTGTGTCAGTTCCAGCAATCACACAACCGGAAATTTCAAATAGATTGTTGAGTGCCAAAGAGGAAACGGCAATCCGGGCATGGCTGGCACTGATCCTGGAAACCGACCCGGCAACCATTGCCGAAGTAATCAGCCAGTGCCAGCAGGACGCGGATGTGCGGGACAACTTCATCGGACGAGCGGCCGCGGATCTGCCTAGGCCTGACCCCATCCCTGATGACCGGCGCATCTGCGACCAATGCGCAAACCTGATAGCCCGGCGATGCCAGTCGGCGAAGCGCGGCGAGATTGTGGCGAGTAGGAACTTCGAACCGATCAGCGATCTGCTCCACCGTTGCGAAGCCTACATACCAAACGCGGATGACCCCGATCGTCGAATCGGCAACGAACGATGGCCCGGACTAGGACGGAATCGCGAACGAAAAGATCGCCAACATCAGGCCTTAGATTCTTCTGGCAATGCCAACAAACTTTGAAGAAAAACATGAGTGGACATCGTAGTAGTCGATCTGGATTTCGCGGCGGCGTGGAAATGATTCGCGCTCCCCTGCGCATTATGATTAGTGACCTTGTACATGGTCGGTTGCCTCCTGGCGTTCAATTCATCAATCTGCCTGATGGCCTAGTCATGTTCAATGTATGGGGTTGCATAGCTGAGGCCCGTACTACAACGACATGGCGAAGGATACGGACTAAGTATCATTGGTTTGTCTGCCCTTATTGCGGCCGGCGATGCCGGGGGCTATTTTTTTACTTTAAGCGAATCGCATGCAGACAGTGCCACGGACTGGCCTATCCTCGCAAACCATTGGAACCTTGGTGGTAAGCAGAAATCCAATTTCGGTCTGAGGCGAGTTCACTTTGCTGGACTGCTACTTGTTTGTTTTTCCCTGGGTCGGCTTCAAGACAATTGGGCCAAATTTATCGCACAGGACTGCCAATGCGAATTGCTTCCGAAGTGATAAAACTTAATCATTTCGACAAAACTTAGGGGTTCATCATGGGGGGCTGGGGCAGTGGGCGACGGGAGAAAAACGTTATCAGGACGTATGTCGAACAATGTCCCCGGCTGACCTTAGCTCAACTGCTTGCGGCTTGGGGTAAACCCATCAATGGCCAAATTGTCGGCGACCGCCTTGTGGTCAATGCTTTCCATCAGTCTTGGTTCGTCGACCTCAACGAGACGAGGCATCGATGCGGTGGCCACCGGCGCTGGATGCTATGCCCCCAATGCGGAGCGCGCTGCTCGGTTTTGTACCTGCGAAGCGCCCCTGCGTGCCGGCGCTGCCATGAACTGGCCTATTACAGCAAAACCCGCAATACACGCTCCCGGCTACTAGCGCGGTGGTCGAAGTCGTGGTCGGCTGATGGGTGAACGTATGTTAAATTCTGAAGCCTCTGGCCTGATGCGTTCGTGGCCTTCTCGCCGTCTTGCCGGGAAGGTGCAGCAAACGGGGCTTTCTCTGCGGCAGAGGGCGATTCAGATGCGCGCGAATCCCAGAGCCGTTTTCGCCCAGCGCCAAAATTCGGCAACCAATTTGGGGCGCCATGCCGATTTAAAGACGCCGTATGGCCGTTGCGGCGATCGGGTGAGACCAACCTACTGCCCGTCGCCAAAACGGCCCTAAACGCGTTTAAAGGTGCTTTGGGGCGGGAGCGAACCCGGGCCTTCTGTCGCCGGACAACAGACCCTATACGCTGGCACGCCTGAAAACGATTCCGGCCAGGATGCCCCCATCGCTCAGGGCCAAAGCAGAAATTGTTAGACGCCCCCCCCGAACGGCAATTTGAATGCATGCCATGGATTAGCCTCGTGAACTGTTTGTTCAGGGCAGCGTTACTTTAATTCCCGTATTTCATCAAATTTCTATTTTCGCTCCTAATTCTACAACCCTACCCATCGGGATCTTGAAGAAATCAGATGGCTTGGCAGCGTTCTGATACAACCATGCAAATAGCTTTTGACGCCATAGTGCCATGCCCGGGATTTCGTGTGGCACCACAGTGTCCCTGGCCAAGAAAAATGACGTCTCCATTACATCACAACAAATTCCGTGTCGCTCATTCAGCAATTCCATAACGCGGACGACATCTGGCGTTTCTTTAAAACCAAAAATTGCTCGCACCAAATAAAATCCTTCGCCCATATCTTTCACGCTCAATCTATTTTCATCTGTTACATACGGCACGTCCCAAACGCTGATCTTCAAAAAAATAACTCTTTTATGAAGAACTTGGTTATGTTTTAAGTTATGAAGCATAGCCACAGGAACATAGTCCACGTGAGCAGTAAGGAAAATAGCGTTGCCATTGACTCGATGCGGTGGATTCTGAATAAGAGAATTTACAAATCCTTGAAGTGGCAAACCATCGTTTATTGCACGTTCCCTTAGTAACTGCCGTCCCCTGTACCAAGTCATCAGCAGTAAAAAACTCAGGCCGCCCAGAGCAAGTGGGAACCAGCCGCCGTCTGCAATTTTTAAGACATTGGCTGCAAGAAAAGCCGAATCTACAAACATGAATAGGCTGATGATGGCAGTAACAATCAGCGGATTCCACTTCCACACCACTCGCATAACGATAGCGGCGATGAACGTTGTGATAACCATTGTGGTTGTCACTGCAATGCCGTATGCAGAGGCCAAATTGCTCGACTCTTTGAACCCCAGTACGACTGCTATGACGATGAATAACAGTATCCAGTTGATGGTCGGCATATAGATTTGGCCAACCTCATCTTCGGACGTATAGAGAATCTTCATCCGGGGAATGAATCCAAGCAAGATCGCCTGACTTGTCATTGAATACGCACCTGAGATAACTGCCTGCGACGCAATTACGGTGGCCAATGTTGCAAGGATAACCAGCGTCAATGTAAATATTCCCGGCACCATCAAGAAAAATGGGTTTGCAATACTTTCAGGATTTCCGATAAGCATGGCCCCTTGGCCAAAATAATTAAGAAGTAGACATGGCATTGTTAGGTAAAACCAAGCATACTGAATCGGCTTCATTCCGAAATGCCCCATATCTGCATACAATGCTTCGGCGCCGGTCAGGACAAGGAATACCGCGCCCAGAACAATGAATGCTTCAAGGCGATGTTTCATCAAAAATCCAAGGCCATACATCGGATTCGCCGCCCATAAAATTTCGGGATGCGAAGTCAAGTTGTAAACGCCCATTGCGGCCAGCGTCAGGAACCAAATCAGCATGATCGGCCCAAACATGACGCCCACAACTTTTGTTCCTTTCTGTTGAATCAGGAACAACGCTATTAGGATCGCAATCGTAATTGGCAGGACATATCGCTTGAAATCTGGCGACACAATTTCGAGTCCTTCAACAGCAGAGAGAACGGAAATTGCCGGTGTAATAACAGCATCACCGTAAAACATACAAGCACCAAACACACCCAACATCATGATGCCCAGTGCTCGCTTCGATCCCGTGGGGGCCGTGCGAAGTGCCATTGCCATTAGCGCAAGGATGCCGCCTTCTCCATGGTTGTTGGCACGCATGACAAACAGCACATACTTGAGCGATACGACGAGCAAGAAGGCCCAGAAGACAAGCGATATGACTCCGTAAACAGCCTCGACCGAAAACGGTATTCCGTGATCCGGACTAAAGCATTCTTTCAGGGCGTAGAGGGGACTGGTTCCAATATCACCAAACACAACGCCAATCGCCGCCAGCATCAGTGCCTTTAAGTTTCCGTTTGCGTGATGGCTACCTCCACCGATTTCGATCGGCCGAAGGATCTTCGATTGTGAAAACTCAGGATTGCTAAGTGACATTTCATACCCTCAGATTTTTGGTGGATTTTACGTTATACGAACTAGTCGCGAAGTGGCTAAACCTGCCTAACAGTCAAGAAGTGAACTCTGGCGACAAATAGCGTAATGGCATGATGTTCAATGCAGCACGACCTGCTGCTTCGCGATTCATCGGGTATGGCGGCTGATCGTCATCGTCCAGTAAAGGACTTTTAGTAGAATTCGGCCTCCCGCGCCGATCAGAATTGAGCTTATGAACCTTTCCCTGCGACAGCTTGCGCTGGCGCTGACTTTCACCTTGGCCGCGTTCGGTTCGCGTGCGGATGACGCCGCGAGCGAGCAAACGACCGCGCGCTACCAGACGACCTACAACTGGCAGTGGCATCCGTCGTTCGCGAACGGGCAAGGGAGTACAGCGAAGAGCATTTCGCCGACCTCGGAACGGATGTACACCTTCTCCGCGACGGCGCACTGGGGCATGCGTGCGTGGGACGGCGGCGAGTTGTACATCAACCCCGAGATTGCTTCCGGCATACCGTTTTCAGGCAATCTGGTCGGCCTGGGCGGTTTTACCAACGGCGAGATCACGCGCGCAGCCGGCAGTGCGCCAAAGCTCTATTTGCAGCGATTATTTCTGCGCCAGACGTGGAACCGTGGCGGCGGCGAAGAGCGTATTGATGCGGGCTTCAACCGCTTGGCCGGTACGGTCGACAAAAATCGCTTCGTGCTGACCGTCGGTAATTTCTCCACGCTCGATGTCTTTGACGGCAATGCCTATGCGAAGGATCCGCGGACCCAGTTCATGAACTGGGGTGGCTGGACTTATGCAGCCTACGATTACGCGGCGGATGCGCGCGGATTCGGCTGGGGTTTTGCAGCCGAGTGGTATCAGGACGACTGGGTATTACGCATTGGCCGGATGACACCGCCAAAGCAGCCGAACGGGCTGCCGCTGGATTTCGCTTTTTTCAGGCACTACGGCGATCAGGTCGAGGTGGAGAAGTCATACACGCTCGGAGGCCGGACCGGCACCGTGCGCGTGCTCGGCTGGCGCAATCGCGGCGTGCTTGCGCGTTTCGATGCTGCTCGCGCGGCGCTCACCGGCTCCGGGCAGGAGACCATTCTTGATGTGCGGGACACCGAGCAGATCAAATACGGGCTCGGGCTCAATATCGAGCAAGCACTGTCCGATGACACTGGCGTGTTCCTTCGGATGATGAAGGCCGACGGTCGCACCGAGACCCAGGCGTTTACGGAGGTCGATGATTCGTTCGCGGCCGGCTGGCTGACCAAGGGGAGCGCATGGGGCAGGGCGAACGACAGTGTAGGCGTGGCGCTGATGGTCAACGGCCTGTCGAAAGATCGCCGTCAATACCTGAAAGCGGGCGGGCTGTCGTACTTCATCGGTGACGGATATCTGAAATACCGCCCGGAGACGATCGTCGAGGCTTTTTACAGTGCCCGGGTCTGGAAGGAAACGTGGGTGACGGCGGATTACCAGCACATTCAGAACCCAGCCTACAACGCCGCCCGTGGCCCGATGGACGTGATCGCGATTCGCCTGCATGCCGAATTCTAGGCGGCGGAATCTGTCGCCGTTGCACTCACATAGCGCATCAATCGCGCAAATTAAGAAGCCGCCGCGAGTTTGTCAGCGAGGTCGCCTGCATCAATCGAGACGTAACGCTGAAGCATATTCGCGGTCGTATGTCCCGAAATGGCCGCAGAGTCTGTTCGTATTCGCCATTCCGAATCAGCAAGTTAGCCACACCGCCCTGTGTAATTCTTGTGTAATCCGGCATGGAAAATTACACAAAACGCCGGATCAGGCCAGAAGGTCGCAGCGATCATGACCGTCATAAAAGCGCAGTAAATCAAACAGTTGCGAACTTTTTGGAATCTTCCGGAACTCGCTAGATGTCATGAGTCGAAGACTGTTAATCCGCAGGTCCCTGGTTCGAGTCCAGGTCGGGGAGCCAGAATATCAAGGGGTTAGATGAGAAATCGTCTAACCCCTTTTTCTTTTCCTCGGCTGTGTAGGCACTGTGTAGGCAAATTCTCAAAATCACGAGCGAGATTTAAAAGTCCTGTGCCGGTGATTCGCCCCATCCAAATATTGAATTTTGGATAGCGGTTCCTCATCGTATCGCTCATCGATTCTTGAAAACCCAAGATCTATGATGTGACAAGAAAAAGGCCTGCGCCCCATTGAATGCACCCACGTTCAATTTTACGGGGATTCCCCATCGATAAAGTACATTCGGGTCAAGTAAGGGAGATATCAGCAAGTCGCCTGAGTCTGAAAATGAAATGAATCCCTTGTCAAATAAGTGATCAATGTGGGGCGCCAAAAGCAGTCCGTTGCAACCATTCAACTTCTCCTCATCGTTACTGTCCTTCCATGGTTTGATATGACTTGCGCGTAGGTGCATGAGATCGGAGATCCCGGTTACCCTACAACCGTTCTCGTTCAAGCGCACGTTAGCTTTGAAAACTCCCTGCCCTCGTCGTGATTTCACAAGCTGCTCTTTGGTAGTAGCTCCTATATCTGTGCGCCCATAAATTACGTCTTCATCGGACTTGTCGTCGATTGGCTCTGAATGATCGTCCTTCGACAAAGCAGCCATCGCAACCAGGAATTCCTCACCAATCAGACTAATCAAAGCCTCGGCCATTGCATTTGGAACTTCTGCGAGATAAACAGACTGAAGTCCATCGCCGTTTTTTTGCAAAGGAGAGTACTTCTCCGGCAAGTGTTGCCGAAGAAGATCAATACGGTCCTTCGGGCGGATTGGAAACGAAAACTCAAAAAACTCCGCTGGTACAAGCCAACCCTCTTTTGACCAGTTAGCGCCTGCGGATCCGAAATCGGGCTTCGGGGAAGACTCCGCGCGACCTGACGCAATCCCAACAGCCTTGATTCGCGTATCACAAAAAGAAAACACTACATCACCGGGCGCGACCTCGCGCATGTTTTCGTAAAACTGGTTTCTCCCACCATCAATACGGGTTTTCGGAGACCACAAAAAACCTCCCGTGACTTCGGCCTTGTATGTCTGATTCTGATTCACCCACCAATAGCGCATTTAATCTCTCCACAATGCTGACAACAAGCCGTCAACGACATCCTCGACAGGATTCGATGGATCCGCAACGTAATGCGTTAAACCGCATCACAGCTCCTACAAGCCTTCTAGCAAGCGCGCGCCGGACGCCTGTTTTAGTGCCACCGCGGGCCGCAAAGCACCGGCAGGCAACGAAAGAGCTGAGCGAGGGCGACGTACAGCAAGCCTCGCCCACCACCTTGCTGTTGCGGTCCATGTAGACCACGCGGAAGGTTTCAAAGCGTGGATCGCGATAAACCTGCGCCAGAGCGGCGAGGTCGCTGGCCGAGTTTATTGTTTGTCCAATGAGCTGTCCGGGGCGGGCGGCGGCGAATTCAGAGCCGTCGCTGAAGTAATGCGAGAACGGTTCGGCTAGCATCCCTTTGATCTTCGCTGGTGCCGGGTCGGGTGGTAATTTGCTCGTACGGATCATTGGCGCCCGTTAGTTCCGATATCTTTGGATTTTCGCCACTCTCGTCCGGGCGCGGCGAGTTGCCGAACATATCGTTCTGGTTCGGGTCAATTCCGTCGCCCGTCAGATCGAACGAGTCAACCTCGACATCCGCCTTGGCCTTGCGATCTGCTTCGCGATTAGCTTGTTCACTCATCAGTTTCCCAATGTTTGGTGCGAAGTATTTAGGTGCCAACACCATTGACACTCAGCATCAATTCGGTTGCCATCGAATAATAAAAAATGTTAGTTCCTCCCCTGGTATCTGCGCCGGGTTACAGTAAACGACGCGCTGTTTACCTTGACCCACTTGACATGGTGAACCTCAACTGAACTCGCTTCGATGCGCAAGGATATCTGCCCGCGGACCCCGTCTGTCCTCTTGGGTTCGCCAAGCGCCGACAGGAAGCCCGGAAAGTCGCGCTCAAACGTCGAAGGCTCTGGATCATTTGGGTTGGGAAAATCCTCGCTGACGTTGTAGTCGATTTCCCACCCGTCTTCCGTGTTGTAGCCAGAGTGTGCCGTGAACTTGGTTCCATTCGGAAACTGAATCTCTTCGACTTGCGCAGCTTTGTGGAAAAGAACGACGTTGCGTCCGGTCTTGGCCTGCGCAGAGGCGAAGATGATCCCATCCAGCCTCGGTTCGTTCTCAGTGGCAAGGAAATCGGCAACTGCCTGCGTAGCGAGGTAGTCGAGGGCCTCATCATCCGGCATCACGGGGCGTGTCATGCGTTCGCCCAATGTGCGCAGGAACGCGACCCGTTCGAGGCGCTCCCGAAGGGTCGGATCGAAAATACTACCATCGTCCTGCACTCTATCGAGTGCGGTGAGGTCTAAAAGGCGCAAGGAGCGGATGATGTCGAACTTAGCGACAGCAACTTGGCTTCCGACTGGCGGGCGTACCTCAGCGAGGGCGACGTCCGCGCTGGACGCCCCGTAAAAGACAGAGATTCCGCCTGCATTCATACGACCTGCACTGGCGAACCGGGCCGGAGGAGAGCCTAAATTCTTGTCCGGATGGCACAACGCCTCTAGGAGCTTCTCCTCTGATTGAAACACCCGTGCGCGGTAGAGATGGTTGATCCTGCTACCTGCTCCAGCATTAACGACAAGGGGACGGTACCGGTTGGTCCTGAGTGTGTCAATCTGGCCAAAGACACGTTTGAGAAGCGCCCCAGCAGAGCGACTAAAGAACCGTGCTTCAGTCTTGAGCGCGCGCTCAAAGCTATTCCAGTCTTCATGCCAATCGCTGGCGCTGGCCGCCTTCTCTTCGTAGTAGGCATCGCTGGAGAACTCCGTCTCCTCGCCAATAGCGGAAGCATCGAGATCGCTATGCCGGATATCGAGAATTTTCTGCACATCTGATGCGGCGTCACCTGGAATAGATGCTGCCTCTTCGATGGCATCGACAACAGGCTGGCCCTCGCGTTCCCACTCGTAGGTAGATTCAGGGTCAGCCATAAGTCGCTCCTGCCAGGAATCAGGGTGATTGGCTGTGCGCACGTAGTGATCGTCAAAAGCGGCCTCAATGCGATCTGCAAGTGCTTCTATTGTGATGCACTCAAGCGTATCACCGCAGTAAGAGCAAGAGCCTGCCTCTCCGTCCTTACCGATCTGCTGCGCCAAGTACGCCTCCCCGACGCAGGCGTAGCAGATGCGCTTCTCATCGTCATCCAAATCGCGCATATCACCGTTCACCTACATTTATTAAATAACCATCTAAGCACCGCCTGGCTTGGCGACCAAAAAAGGGCGGGATGTGTCCAAATTTTGGTGTATCGCGATAGAGGTCAACTTGTTACTCAAGAGCGATCTAATGCAGAACCCGTTCATGACTGCCGTGAACAATGAAGCGAAGCTCATGCCCAATGCCGCAAGCGAAATTGGATACAGAACCAGCGCGCGCCCACGCGTCGCCGTCGATGCGAACACAGGTCTAAGCAAATGAATCGGCGAGCTTTCAGAACTGGCGCTCTCTTCGAACTAAGCAGCGCCCCGATGCAAGCGCAGCTCGCCCACCGCTACCGCTGTTAAAGGCGGTCAAGTTGCCGCTGTAGCGGTTCAGTTCGAACGTGACCTGCGTATTGTTCGTCCAACGGAACAGATCATCGCCGATCGTCGCTGGATAATTATTAACCGTCGAGTCAGTGAGATTCACTCGCGCATCGATCGGGATGGGAGGGCTATCGCCACTGAGCATGGTCAGCGAGCATTCCAGATAAATGATCTTTGGCGGCGACGGAGCAGCAGGTGCCGGCGGTGCTGCTTGCGCGCGCACGAGCTTCAGGTCGCCACGGTTAAATGCATCAATGATAATTTTAGCAATCTTCGTGACTGGTCGATCCTCAGCATCTTTAAGAATGAAAAAGGGAGTCCCCAAGCTGATCACGTATTCAAAAACCGAGATATTGTCGACCATAGCTTTCTTGGTCCAACGCATGAAATTGCGCGAATACGCGTTGCCCCCCGACACCATGTGCTGATCGCCTATTGCGATATGCATGATGAAAAACTCGGTGTAGGCCGCATCAACGCGACGAATCTCGTTGACATCGATGAACATCGCCTTGGGTTGGCTGGCGAAGCCGAGTAAGTTTCCGTCATGATCAAAAAGAGCCGCCGTTGGCTGTATCTTGACAACTGTCGTCAACCCCATCGGAAAACCACGCGCAGCGATAGATTTGACCGTAGTGCGCAGTACCTTGAAGTCGTTATTGTTTTTGGCCGTAATCACGCTGACTGGCATGTTCAAGCCCGGAATCGGCATCGGCTTCTGCGCGCCGTCTGCAGGCGCATCGGGTAACAGCAGGCCGGCGAAGGTGACCCCAGCGATGTCTAGCTCTTCGTCGACAAAATCCAATCGAGCAAAATAAGTCTTCCCCTGATAAACGGTGGTGATCTCAGACGGCTCGAACATGCCAGTTGCGCTGGTAACCATAGTGGTGCCTCCCGGCAGTTTCAGGTCGCCACTTTCAAATGGTCGCGAATGGCTGTAGACCGCGGCGAGCTGCGAGATCGGCGTGCCGTTGATGGTGCGGGTGATCATGAACACCTGCGTGTTCAAGTGGCTGAGTATCTGAGCATCGCTGACAGTAGTGCCGGGGCGAACTTGCGCAAGCGAAGTTGGCGGGGCGACAAGCATTACGAAGAACGCAATCAGGATCAGGGCGCGACACATAACAATCCTAAAATTTAGAAACGCTTTGGCATCATACCCCTGCCCCTGCGAGAACGGCGGCGGCACCCATGATGCTATTTCGACAAAATTGAACGGTCTATGCGCGCTCGTCCGCAGATATACAACCGAGGTCGTGCGCGGCTGTGTCGTCTCGTCGAAGCGGGCGGGCGCCAGAGAGCAGCGCCCGATTAATGAACCGCGTCCGTACTCGACGTCCTCCCATTTTTAGTAGCGCGGCACTTTAGAGTCCGGGATAACGTAACTGACTTCTGGGCAAGAGTTTTTGCACCGGTCGCTGGGTTGAGCAGCTTCAGCTTAGCTCATCCAACTCGTTCGCCGCCCGAAGTGGGTGTTTGATTGCGCCGTACGCGCGCCAGCGCACCCGTCCTGGCGCCCTTTTAAACGCCCTCACGAACGTCGGCTTAACAGAAACGAGGTTTACCTTCAACCACCCTGCTGAGCAACCCAGAAACCCTTCTAATGGACAGATTGACCGTAAGCGGTCGCCTGGTACGGGAGGAAGCTGACAGCACCTCTGCAATTCGCGCGCACCTGAATCGCCCCTGAAGGATGTTCCGCACGCTTGCCCCCATAAACAGACCACAGCAGCGGGATTCCCGCGCCGCACACTCAATCTTCGCCCGACGACGATCTGAGCCACTTCAATAGCCGCGACGACGCGACATCGTGCATCGGGTTGGCATAAGCCAGGTGGTGGCAACGCCAGCAGGCTGGCGCGCCCCGCAGGTACACTGCAACGCACCTTTGAGCGTACTAAGCAGAGTAGCCAGCGACTCCTGCCGACCCGGCGGTGGCGCGTCGATGCGAGACCTACCGTCCAAGACTGTCGGCCATTGCTGACCAATAGCATGTCGTAGCCGAGCATATAGCCGTTGATCGCTTCGATCTGCGCACGGGCCGTTTCATATGGCTATTGAATCAAATGCCTTGCATTAATAAATTGCAAAATCCCCATAAACTAACGAGTCAGGGTGCGATGCTAAAGTACCCATCACGGCGATCTGGATTGCCGCTGCCGAACCATTCCCGTCAGTATCGTAATAAACCACCCCGGTAGTGGAGTTATAAATAATTCGATCATCAGAATCGTGACCCGAAACCGCGCCCGCTGCCGACCATATTTGATTACTGCTCAAATAAGTATTCGCATCGCCAACAAGGGCAGTAAAAACAGTTTTCCATAGCCAAATGAGATCGTCCGTATGTGAAAAATCGCTAATCGAATCTCTATTGCTCGTTGAATTAGGTGTCACATCAAAGACAAATCCGTCGTAGCCTGCTCCCCCTGTCAAAGTGTCGCTTCCGTTTCCACCGTATAGAAAGTCATTGCCCGCATTACCCAAAAGACTGTCATTGCCGGAGCCACCAAATACGTCATCGTCACTGTGGCCGCCCATAAGTATGTTCGCTCCGGCGTTACCGACTATCCCAATTCCGCTTGTCAATGCCGACGCATCCACATTAATCGCCGTGGTGCCAGTGGTGACTGCTGAGGCAGCCGTACCAGTACCGATGACAATGTACTCAATGCCTCCCAGAGTATCGGAAACAGTCAATGTCCCGACAGCCGTCGACATGTAACGAAATTCGTCGCTACCTGAGGTGCCTGAATCCAGAAACACATCTCCCGCTAAGTCAGTGGAAACGGCCAATCCATAAATATCTGATCCATCACCGCCGTCCTGAAGATCATCTCCCGACCCACCGATAAGCGTATCGTTGCCTGCGCCACCCGTGAGGGTGTCATTACCCACGCCACCACTTAGCAGGTTGGCCGCACCATTGCCCGTGATCTGGTTGTTGTCAGCG
>JACCDQ011995066.1_pt1 | contig 22832 bp, 31 predicted proteins | sample 7446031 | NCBI WGS metagenome assembly JACCDQ01 (sample SAMN15323442, study PRJNA562643) | freshwater metagenome | isolation source: river surface water | place: USA:Blue River Watershed | collected 2017-08-17 | reverse complement strand
TCTATAATTTTCTATAATTTTCTATAATTTTCTATAATTTTCTATAATTTTCTATAAAAAAATTTCAAAAAATTTTCACAACTTCGCGATTCTACTTGTGCTAGCTGATGATCCGCTGTACTATATCGACATATTGTTATCGAGGTCGTAGAATGTTACTTTCAGGCTGTGTATACGTGTTGATAGACCCGCGAGAAAACCTTTTTAGCCCTAAAAGGGTTCGTTATGTTGGTGTGACTACAAACCTGAACGCCCGGTTGGACGACCATTGGTATATGAAGCACAAACGTAACACCCACAAAAACAACTGGTTGAAGTCGCTAGAAAGATTCGGTGAAAGTTACGTGACGCATGAGATTATCGAGTATTTCGACTGTTGTACGCGTGCCGAATTATTTAATGCTGAGGTCTACTGGATCGCTCAATTCAAAGCATGGGGCTTCAAGCTCACCAACATGACTTCTGGCGGGGATGGTGTGTTTGATTTGCCGGAGAAGTCCCGCGAAGCGTTGTCAATCGCAACAAAAAAGCGAATGTTACTGTTGGGTGACGCGCATCAATCTAAAACACCTGAAAGTAGAGCAAAAGCAAGCGAAAGACTGAAGGCTGCAGATCATCCGATACGCAGTAAAGAGGCACGTAAAAAGTCCGGTGACAAACGAAAAGGTACAAGGGGTGGCGAAGACAACGTGCTACGCGACCCAACTATATATGCAAAATGGCGCGCTAGTTTGCCTACCGGAGATAATCATCATGCCAAACGACCCGAGTGGCGCAAGTTCTTTTCGTCGCTGATGAAGGGTAGAAATTTGGGAGATAAAAATCCGGCAAAAAAACCGGAGGCAAGAGCTAAAATCAGTGCAAACAGGAAGGGTTTGTGTACCGGTGCAGACCACCCGAGGTCTAGGGCGGTTGTGTGCTTAGACAATGGTATGAGGTTCCCGTCTGCCGCGGCGGCGGCAGAGTGGTTGAAGTCTGTTGGAAAAACCAAAGCTACGTCCGGTAATATACTTGGTGTGTGTCGTGGTCAGTGCAAGCAGTGTTACGGGTATGTTTGGGCTTTCGTCGTTTAATGGTATAAGGCGTGTAGTCAAATTTTCTTACTGGTGCACCAATGGTCAACAAATTACTAACTCAGGCTGAAAAAGTTGCGCTAATTGCTCGCGACTTGGCAATGTTTCCTGAGTCGATTGACTCAGTGTTGGCGTGTTACGACCTTCGACATGAAGATTTGGTGACGCTAGAAGAAAATCCCGTCTTCCAAGCCGCCACGACTCATGCGTATCAACAGTTGTTGGACGACCCTTTGTACCCAAGACGACTTCTAATTGCGGGGCAGGTTAGCGTCCTTGCAGAACGACTCTTGAACGAAGCCATTGCTGGCACCATGGACCACCAGAACAGCATCAAGATGGTGGAGTACGCTTCCAAAATTGCCAACATGGAGCCGCCAAAAGTCACCAAGGCAACCAATACAAACACGAACAGCACCACCCCTGCTGCACTGGACCCGACCGCCTATCGCTCGGCAACGGCTGCACTGACCACTGAAGAACTGACTGTGTTCGAGGCGCTACTCAACAAAATGAGCCAAGCGACCGCTCAAGCACAGCACGACAATCAACCCTGACAGCGTGAGGTGAGCGATGGGTGACAAGTATCTTGACATGTATGAGCGTAAAGACTTTGAGAAAGTCCGTGAGAATGCGCCCGGGACGAATTACGCCGAGAACTACAATCTGTTTGTTGGACCGCTGACAAAACTTCGCCAAGCCTATTCTGGTGACGCAAATGGTTGGGTTGATAGCGAAGTCGACCCTTATACGGCTTACATTGCACGGATGCGACCGTCAACGATCGCTCACGAAGCTGCTCATACCCAACAAAATGCCGCGAACTTCTACGACATCGTCCAACCGCGCAACCGAGGTTCCGATGCTTACAGACAAGAACTGAGCGGTATAAAGTCTGTTCTGTCGCAGCTACGTGAGAAGTATCCGAACCTTGTTGGTGAAAACCTTGGCGACAGTTCTCGTGAAATCATGGCGAACTTACAGGGTATCGAGGCAACACTACCTGCCGGTACAAACGTTTTTGATACACTCGACCTTCCAAAAGCGTATCGTCGTCTACTTGAGCACCGTATTTTCCCCATGTCTGACAAGCTGTTCGAGTCTGACTATCAAAAACCAGATGCGCCGTTGAAGTCGAACGAGAGCATCTTTCAATACTTGAAGCGTAAACTTTCACGCTAACACCCACACTTTCAGAAGCGTCGTAGTGACGTTTGATGCCGTGGCACACATACAGACTCCGCACTTTCACGTACCTCAAGCCAACCGACGACACTCGCAACCAAACCCGTACAACAAGCGATCGAATGACGCATCAAGTCTTATTATTTTGACTGACGCGTTGAAGTTTGAACGGGAGAAGCGAGCGTGTGAGTCATCATTGGTCGAGTTCACGCGTCAAGCGTTCAAGATTGTCGAACCGGACGTCACGTTCAGATCAAATTGGCATATAGATGCGATTTGCGACCATCTTGAAGCGGTGAGCCGTGGTGAGATAAACAACCTTCTTATCAACGTTCCCCCGGGATCGATGAAATCTGTTCTCGTGTCCGTCATGTGGCCCGCATGGGAGTGGTTGCACAACCCGTCGCTGCGCTTCATGGGGGCATCGTATGGTGAGGACTTGGCTGTGCGCGACGCTCGCAAAACAAGAGACATCATTTTGGATGAGTGGTATCAAGAGCGGTGGCCACACGTCCAATTAGTGAAAGGTGACGACCAAAAGACCAAATACTCTTTGACTGCAAAAGGTTGGCGAATGGCTACATCTGTGGGTGGGCGTGCGACCGGTGAGCACCCAGACAGAAAGATCGTCGATGATCCGCACAACGCCAAGCAAGCTCAGTCCGACGTAGAGCGTCAAAACGCACTCGACTGGTATAACCAAACGCTATCAACTCGCGGCGTGTCCAGAGGTGCGCGTACAGTCTGCGTGATGCAGAGACTTCACCAGCGGGATGCCAGTGGCATGATTCTCGACGAGTTAAAAAACTATGAGCACATCTGTTTACCGATGCGCTACGAGTCTGCAATGCGGGTTAAACCGACGTCTATTGGCTTCAGTGATCCGCGTAAGGAGGAGGGTGAGTTACTCTGGCCGGAGATGTTCCCGTTGCCAGTCGTTGAGCAGTTGGAGAAATCCCTCGGTAAGATGGGTACTGCGGGCCAACTTCAGCAGCGCCCGACACCGGACGGCGGTGGTTTGCTCGCGGTCAACAACATTAGGTTGTGGCCACATCAGGCGGAGCTACCTTACTTTGAGTACATCGTGATGTCTTTGGATACAGCATTCACAGCGAATACTCAGAATGATCCGACCGCCTGTTGCGTGTTTGGGGTATTCCAACATGAGGGTTCGATGAACGTTCTCCTTTTGGACACGTGGGCAGAACATTTGACTTATAACGACTTAAAGCGTCGCGTCATGGACGACTGGAAGAGTCATTATGGGGTTGATAAGCGCAACCCGATGATCAAGGGGCGTAGACCCGACAGTATTTTGGTCGAGAACAAAGGTTCTGGTATTACGTTGTTGCAGGATATGCGCCAGTCTAATATCCCAGCCATCCCATATAACCCGGGGCGTGCGGACAAAATACAGCGTGCCAACGTTGCGGCACCGTTTGTCGAGAACGGAGTCATCTGGGTGATGGAGAGTAAAAAAGAACCGGGCAAACCAATTAGCTGGGCCAGATCAGCCATAAAAGAGTGGGAATTGTTCCCGGTCGCCGAGCACGATGACCAAGTCGACGCACTGGTTCAAGCTGTGATATTCCTAAAAGACTCTAACTATCTGGACATGCCGGTTCACGAGGAGGATGAGCGCGACCGCTATGCTGATGATACTCGACCAAGAGTTAATCCATACGCACAGTAAAACCACCCCGAAGGGTGGTAAGATCAAGTTCAGTCTGCTGTTAAAAGCGAGCCGGAGGTTACAGACGCCAATCTTTCGACCTCCAGTTTCGCCAACTGATAAATCTCCTTGTAGTGCAGCCCCTCATCCATACCTTTCTGCATTGCAGTGCGGGCAACCATCTCTGCAACCGTCAGCGTGGCGATCTGCATACCATCTAATGTGTCGCGGAAGTTCGTCCCGACCTTTGCACCTTTCTCAATCATCTGAAGCGCCTTGTACTCCATGAGTGTGATCGAACCGTAGTAGCGATCTGCGTTTGTTGAGCCTTGTGCGATTGCATACTTCACAAAGTCTTGAATCGTGTCGGTAAGTACAGAGCGAATCTTTTTACCTTGCAAGCGTGCAATCTTCCACTCGATAGCATCGTTCTGCTTTGCGAGTTTTGTTTCCATGGCGTTGAAGGCTTCGATGAATTCGAGCTTGTATCGAACCGCAGCCTTACCTGTGAAACCCATCACCAAGAACATGAATCCGTCGCGAGTCATCGTGTACTCTTGGTAGGTACGACCCTTGTCGTCCTTGAAGTCGATCTGCGCAAAATTTCGCACATTGAAGTCTTCCGGCGTATCCAGTGACTTGATTACTTTCGTTACATCCCTGTGTGCCTTCCCAAACACCTTGGCAACAATGCGGCTGGTAGTACGCAACTGCTTGTCGGCTGACAACTTGACTAAATCATTCACGGCAAATCTCCTGTAAATGTGCAATGTCGCACGACCTAATATTAACATTAAACATTAGATTTTATAAGGGCTTAACGATCAACCCATACGCACAGTAAAACTGATACAATCCCCTTGACTTTCAACCGAGATACCGTCATGCCACTGATCAAGTCGCCGTCAAAAGCCGCTGTGTCCAAGAACATCAAGACAGAAATGAAATCCGGCAAGCCGCAGATGCAAAGTGTGGCGATTGCTCTGTCTGTGCAGCGTGAAGCGAAAAAGAAGGCGAAGAAATGAGCGATATGGAACTTGAACGCGAGGAAGACGGTTTTAATCCGTTGACGCTGGGCGATACCCCGGAAGAGTACATCGAGAACGAAGACGGCTCCGTTACCATCCCTGAGATGGAAGAGTCGATGGTCGATGAGACTGAGTTCTACGCCAACCTTGCCGAAGTGTTGTCTGAGCACGAACTGCGCGAACTGGCTGGCGACTATCTCGACCTGATTGAAAAGGACAAGGATTCCCGCAAGAAGCGCGACGAGCTTTACGAAGACGGCTTGCGCCGTACCGGCCTCGGTGAAGATGCCCCGGGTGGTGCTCAGTTCGACGGCGCTTCCAAAGTCGTTCACCCTGTTCTTGCCGAGTCCTGTGTGGACTTTGCCGCTCGTGCCATCAAAGAACTGTTCCCTGCCACCGGCCCTGTCAAAACGTATATCCTCGGTGATGCGCCGTCGGAAGTGATCGACCGCGCCGAGCGCAAGCGTCAATACCTCAACTGGCAGTTCACGAATCAGATCAAAGGGTATCGCGAAGAACTGGAACAGTTGTTGACCCAACTCCCGTTGGGCGGCTCACAGTATCAGAAGTTCTGGTACAACGAGCGGTTCAACCGACCGTCCAGCGAATTCGTCCCGATCGACGAACTGTACCTGCCGTTTGCAGCATCGAATTTCTACGATGCCCAGCGTGTCACTCACGTTCAGTACGTCACCAAGCAGGAGTTCAAGCGGCGTATCAAGTCTGGTCTGTATCGTGACATTCAAGCGACCGACCCGTCCGAGTACCCCGAGTTCAGTGCCGCCAGCGTCGCCAATGACAAGATCGAAGGGCGCGAAGAGGATGCGTACAACGAGGATGGCCTGCGTACCATCTACGAAGTCTATACGTGGCTTGAGATTGACGACCCGATCACTGGCGAAGAGTCTGCGCCATACATCCTGACAATCGACGTGCACACTGAAAAGGTGCTGTCCATTTACCGCAACTGGGAAGAAGGTGACAAGTCGTTCGAGAAGCTGGATTGGATCGTCGAATGGAAATTCATCCCGTGGCGCGGCGCATACGCCATCGGCCTTCCGCACCTGATTGGCGGTCTTTCTGCTGCTGCAACTGGCGCACTGCGCGCACTGCTTGACTCCGCTCACATTCAGAATGCCCCGACGCTGATTAAGCTCAAAGGTGGGCGTGTCGTTGGTCAGAACGTCAATATCAACATGACGGAAGTGACTGAGATTGATGCGCCGCCGAACGTTGACGACATTCGCAAGATCATCATGCAAGCCCCGTTCCCGGGTCCGTCGCCGACATTGTTCCAGCTTCTCGGCTTCTTGGGCGAGTCTGCCAAGGGTGTCGTGACGACTGCAGAAGAGAAGATTGCAAGTGTGGGGGACCGCACCCCCGTCGGGACGACCCAATCTCTCATCGAGCAAGGCTCCGTCGTTTATAGCGCCATCCACGCACGCTTACATGAGTCTCACAAAAAGGCGATTCAGATTGTCTGTCGCCTCAACAAGCAGTACCTGTCTGACCACGAAGAAGTCGAAGACCTCGGTAAGCTCGTTGTCAGCCGCGAGGACTTCATTCGCAGCAACGACATCATCCCGGTGTCTGACCCGGCGATTTTCTCTGAGACACAGCGGTTTGCCCAGACGCAGTCGTTGTTGCAGATGGCCGCTCAGGATGCTCAAAACCCGAACATCCAGTGGAATCAGGTTGCGATCCGTCGTCGTATGCTCAAGCAAATGCGCATTGAGGGTATTGACGAACTGCTGCCGGAACCGAAGAAGCCGGTCACTGCCGACCCGCTGACTGAGAACTCAACCGTGATGAAGGGTGTGCCGATCCAAGCCGCACCGCAGCAAGATCACATGGCACACATTCAAGGTCACCTCGCGTTCGTCTCCTCTCCGTTGCAGCTTCAGAACCCGCTGGTTCAACCGCAACCGCTCCTCGCCATCTTGGCGCACATCCAACAGCACATTCAGATGTATCAGGAAGTCGTCATTGGTTCCATGGTGCAGCAAGTGGTGATTCAGGCGCAGAGTCAGGGTCAGGTGTTGTCTCCGGACGCCGCTGTCGCTCTGGCTGTGCAGCAAGCACAACCATTGCTGATGCAACAACTCGGTCAGTACATCCAGCAGATCGCACAACTGCAGCAAGAACTGCAGAAGCGTGTTCCGCCGCCCCCGATGCCACCTGAAGTCCAAGCGACGTTGCAGATCGCTCAGATGGAGAATCAGCGCAAGACTCAACTGGATCAGGCATCGTTGCAGATGGACCAACAGAAGATGACCATTGAGCAGCAGGTTGAAGCGCAGCGTTTGCAGATGGAAGCTGCCCAACAGCAGTTCGACATGCAGCAGGAGGCCATGCGCACGCAGTTTGAGCAGTATGCTGCACAACAACAACAGGCAATCGACGCGCAAGCTGCACAGATGCAGGAGCAGTTGAAGGTGTTCATGAATGAGCAGGACAATAAGCAGCATCAGATGACCGAGCTACTCAAGAATGCTGACGACAATCGCACTCAGTTGATGATTGCCAAGATGAGAGAGGAAATCGGCGCGATGATGTCGAGTCGTGACACGGAGTCTTCCTCGCAGACTGATCTCGGTCCTCAACTCCAACAACTGACATCCACGCTGGATCAACTCGGTAAGCAGCAGACCAACGACGCACTCGCTTCTGTCATGGACGGTCTGCGTGCTACAATCCAGTCACTGAACAAGCCTAAAACGGTGGTTCGTGATCAACAAAATCGCATCATTGGCGTACAGTGAGGGTTCAATGAATAGCCGTTTTCTGGAATGTCTGGATTTCGTCCTTGAACGAGAAGGGGGTTATGTGAATAACCCTCACGATCGCGGCGGTGCGACCAACAAGGGCATCACTCAGAAAACGTACGACGACTATCGTACACGTAAGGGTTTGAATCGTCAGCCTGTCCTTGGTATTTCTGCGGAAGAGTTGCAGGAAATTTATTACAGCATGTACTGGCTCCCAGCGGCTTGCGACCACATGCCTGCCCCCGTCGACATCGTTGTTTTTGATACTGCGGTGAATTCTGGTCCGGGGCGCGCTGTTAAGTTTTTACAACGCCTTGTCAATACCAAGCAAGACGGTGCGTTCGGCCCAAAAACATTGGCGGCAATCAGTCAGTACATCGGTACGCACGGTGCCAAAAACATGGCGCGTGACCTCATTGCGCTGCGCGAAGGCTTTATCGACGGCATCATCGAAAACGACCCGAGTCAGGTGGTGTTTGCAAAAGGTTGGCACAATCGCCTTGGACATCTGCGGACTGAAGTGAGTGATTACGCATAATGGACCCGATTTCAATCGCACTGGCGCTTGCGCCTTACGCACCCAAACTGATCGGCTATCTGACCGGGAGTGACAATGCCGAAAACGTGGCCAAAGTTGTCGTGGATGTGGCTCAGCAAGTCACAGGTGCAACGAGCGGTGAAGGCGCTCTCGAACTCATCAAGTCCGATCCCAAGCTCGCCGCAGACTTCGCCGACAAAGCCGCAGAGCGCGAAGTCGACTTAATCAAGGCGCATTTGGCTGATGTGGCTGATGCCCGTGACCACGATGTGAAGATTCAGGAAAGCGCCAATGCTTCCTACTTGGCAAAGAATGTCGCGTATTGGATCGACTTGTTCATCGTTGTGGCCACGTTTACGATGGCCTACGTAATTCTGTTCAAAGAAATCCCAACGCAGAACAGAGAGATTTTCTATACAACTTTCGGCTCGCTGATTACGCTTTGCATGACGGTGGTTCAATTCCATCGAGGATCGACGCACCGCAGTCAGCAAAAAGACGAAACCATTAAAACCTTGGTGAAACGATAATGCATCAAGACGACACGCATGGATACAAGGGTCCGGACCGACGTGCCATGGACGCCGCCGCTTTTCAAATGATGGTCGAAGCAAAAACAAAAACACTTGAACTCGAAAAGCACATGACCGAAAAAATCGACGACTTGAAGGACGACCTTGACGCCCACATGGTTAAGTCTGAAGTGCGCCATAATGAGCTTACCGAGCGCATCGAGCACATGAGTCAGTCGATGCTATCCGCTATCAACAAGATGAACGTTACAGCAGATCAGACGTACCAACTGTTCAAGCGCGCCATCCCGAACGACGATCCGGAAGGTCACAAGGCGGCGCATGAAGGGTGGATCAAAAAGGCTGAGCAGGAAGAAAAGTTCTGGCTTGATGTAAAATCAAAAGCAGTTTCTGCAGCGGTGATTGCTGTACTTGGGTGGATTGGTCTTGCCGTATGGACCGCGTTTTTACAAGGGCCGAAATGAGCGGCGCGTAATTATTTTTTACAGGAGGCCGTCACATGGCTACGTTTAACAAGTTCAACGATTTTTCCGAGCAGTTGGTTCGCGGGGTTCATGATTGGGATGCAAACACATTCAAAATTGCCCTGACCAATACCGCTCCGCTGGCCAGCCAAGTTTCTCTGGACACTGTGACCAACAACCCAGCACCGGCAGCCGCTAACGGCTACACGGCGGGCGGTACGGCCACGACGATCACTGTGAGCGAAACCTCCGGTACGACGACTGTTCAGGGTACACAGGTTGTCTTTACGGCTACCGCAGGTGGTATCGGCCCGTTCCGTTACGCAATCCTGTACAACGACACGGCAACGTCGCCGGCTGACGCGCTGATTGGTTGGTGGGATTACGCTTCCAGCATCACGCTGGCGGATACCGAAACCTTCACGGTTCGCTTCAATAATGCAACTCCCGGGACGATTTTTACATTGGCTTAATAAATGACCATCGTTTATCGCTCCGTTAAAGGCTCCGACCTCATCCCAAACGAGGTCGATGGCAACTTCCAGCAGCTTGACACTAAGACGCGGGATGGCTGGCGTGATAACGTCGTTGAATTGACCATCCGTAACGGTCCAAGTGACCCTCAGTTCGAGGTGTTTCGCGGCAACATTCTTTTACCCGCGTTCGTGCAAACCGATGTCCAGTCAGGGTTTGGAAACTTCCACATCGACCACGACTACAAAGTCGGCAGCGCGCTGTACCCGCACGTTCACTGGAGCACGGACAGTTCGCTAGTTGGTACAGTCCGCTGGGGTTTTGAATGGACATACGCCAAAGGGCATCAGCAAGCTGCGTTCCCGGCAACCCAGACGTTCTACGTCGAGATGACGACTACGGGTACGCCGTACATGCATTACGTCACCGAATGTTCTGACGCTCAGGCCATCCCCGGCACAGACATCGAGACCGATGGTTTCGTGTTGATGCGAGTTTTCCGCGACGCAACGCATCCGAATGACACCTACGACGATCAGGTTTTTGGTATCGCCATCGACTTGCACTACCAAGTGGCACAGGCGGCGACCCCGTATAAAGCACCCGACTTTTTCTTAGGACCAACGTAAATGGCAGTGATCACAACCTATCGCACGACTGACACCGTATCCACGCCGGAAGGGCAGGCTGCCGTTCTGGCTAAGACCGCTGAGTTCTTTAGCGACTTGACTGCTGGTGTGTTCGGTCAGCTTGATCTGGTCAATCTTCAGATGATCGGCGGGCGCATTTATATTCACTTGTCCGATGCGCTGAACCGCGCAGACATTCCGCCAGAATATTACAACCTCGAAAAAGCGAGCATGTAATGCTGTTTACCCCAGCTAACAGTTGGAACTTCAACCTATCGAACATTGAGACGGTTCGACCGGCTGCGGCTTGGGGTACGGTTGTTACGCCGGGTACGGGTGGTACTAAGGGGTCGTGGGCGCAAGTTTTCTCTGCAGCGCAGGTCAGCACCGAGATTTTCGGCCTGTTGATTTTCATCAACAACAACTCGACATCGGCTACGACGCGCAACGCACTGGTGGATGTTGGCATTGATCCGGCAGGTGGTACGACGTACTCGGTGCTGATCCCTGACCTGATTGGTGGTCACGCCGCACCCACGAACGTCGGCGGCATCTATTACTACTTCCCGATCTACATCCCTCAAGGTTCGTCCGTTGCAGTTCGCGCCACCGGCACCGTGGCTACGACGTTCAACGTCGCGCTGCGCTGCTATGGTAAGCCGCGTCGCCCAGACTCGGTGATCTGTGGCTCCAAAGTCACGGCGTTCGGTCCTACGTTGGCTACGGCAACCGGGACTACGGTTACCGCAGGGACGACTGCCGAGGGCGCATGGACGCAGTTGGGTAGTGCAACGGCACACTCGATCTTCTGGTGGCAGTGTGGCATGACCTGCGTCGACTCCACGATGACAGCCAACGCGCATACGATGGATATTTCTGTCGGTGACGCAACAAACAAGGACATCGTTCTTGCTGACGCACTGGCGATCTTCACCGCCGCTGAACAGAGTACGATGCTTCCTGCGGTTATTCAGGCGTACGACCGTACGCCGGTAGGTCAGCTTGTTTATGGGCGCATTCAGTGTTCAGGCACCGCCGACACTGCGCTTTCAATGATTGCTTACGGATTGGGCTGATATGGCGATTACAGAATACAAAACCGGCACGGCGACGATTTCTGCAACGGAATACTCGCTCGTTACGCCCGGAACAACCTTAGCCAGTGACGCTACAGACGGTGTGTATCAGGTCTTTGTGGATTTCATCAACCTTGCTTCCGGTGATGAATACGAAGTCAGTGTCAAAGAAAAGGCTACGTCGGGCGGTACGCAGCGCACCATTTTTAAAGCGACTATCGCAGGTGTTCAAGGTTCGCCAATTTGGGTGTCACCGTCGCTGATCCTGATGCACGGGTGGGACGTGACGATCGACAAGATCGCTGGTACTGACCGCTCGATTAGCTGGTCTATTCGACAGGTAGCCTGATATGAGTTGGGGCTTCACGCCTCTCTTACCCGGCGCAGCCGACCTACTGGCGACGACCGGACCGACGGCGTACACACTAAACGCAGAACCTGCTTCGTTCTCCGTTACGGGTGTTGCTGCAAGCCTTTCTGCGACTCGTTCGTTAAGTCTCGAGCCTACTAGCTACGCAATAACCGGTAGTGCGGCAACACTTGTTGTTGGCCGAGGGCTTAACGCGCAATCGACCAGCTTCTCGCTAACAGGCTTTGTCGCAACCACAACGGCGACCAGATCGCTTGTATTGGCTCCGACGTCGTACGTACTGACGGGTGCGGCTGCAACCACAACGGCAACGCGCAACTTACTGTTGTCGCCGACCAGTTATGCGATCAGCGGTTTTGCCGCAACGACGCTTCGTACCTATAGCCTAGATGCGCAACCCGGCAGCTTCGCACTGACCGGTGCTGATGCGACGCTGACGTACGTTCGCAAGATTACGCTGTCGGCTGACGGTGGGTCACTGACGATCACCGGTTCTCCGGCGACGCTGACGTACGCACCCAAGACCAATTCCGAGCTACTAGCCGATCCAGGTTCATTCTCGATCACAGGTGTCCCGGCGACGCTTTTGCGTACGTATGTTGTCAATGCTCAGCAGACTGCATATGAAGTCAACGGTGCTCCGGCGACGCTTGCATCGACGCGAATTTTCAATGCGCAGAACGGAACGTTTTCAGTTGTTGGCGCAGACGCAACGCTGGACTACGCATCGCCAAATCGAGTTCTCAACGCAGGTGTCGGGGCGTTTGACATCCTTGGCCAACCGGCAACGCTGGAATACGCAAGGACGTTGTACGCTGCACCGGCGACGCTGTCTTCCAGTACCGACTATGTTACGTCAGGTTATGTCACCCCGGGCTACGTCACCAGCGGTGACATGGCAGGTCTTACGGCACAACGTGCGTTGCAGGCAGGTCCAACGTCAATCGTTCTTGCCGGATACGCCGCCACACTTATCAAGGCGTCCTCCAGTGTCACGATTAACGCTGCGCAAATTCAAATGCTCACCGACATCTGGCAACGCCTCGGTCTTGATACCGCCAATGCACTGATTGAATCGGATGCGTCGGCTACGTTCGGCTCGGTAACATTGACAAAGAGTGGTAGCGATACCATCATCACGACTCGTTCTGGTACAAACTCGGCAAACGACGATGTCAGCACGGTCTTATTGGACATCTGGCAACGCCTTGGCCTTGACCCGGTAAATCCGCTGACTGTGACTAGCGGTACGATTACGGCGGGTGGTGTATCTCAGACCCGCGTTGAAACCTCAACGTCGTCCGTTACGGTGACGCGGCTGTGAGCATAATCTCTCGCTCAATCGCATCGATTGGCTACTCGCAAGGACCACGATCGGTTTCTTCTGTTGGCTACTTGGCTAATCAGCAGGACGGACGCTCCGGTTACTGGCGCTTGTTCTTCACACAGTTGCAAGAGCAGTCTGAGCAACCCAAGCAAGCGAAAGTCAAACTCAAGGAGAAGACCCTTGCAGACTACGGTATCAAGGTTGTTAAAGCAAAGCCTGTCGCAAAGACGAAGCGAGCTACTGTTCAACCAAGCGAAGTGGAAACAGAGTCACCAGCGAGAACGTCGTTCGCCACCCCAGTTACCGAGCGAAAAGTAGTCGAAAACGATACCAGTCGTATTTTGTCAGACGCATGGGTAGTTACTTTACAAATACGAAGTTTGGTTTCACAATACAATGTAACAGCTTTACAAATTGATGTAAAGAAGCGGCGCGAACTCGATGACGAAGAAGCGTTGTTAGCCCTTCTACTTTAGGAGAACGACATGGGTAAATTGGCACAACAGTTGAGCGGCAAAAGTCAGGTGAAAGTGGCCCCGAAGGGTGCAGCCAAGCAAGCGCCGTCCAAGGCAATCAAGGATTCGTGTGGTTGCAAGAAGGGTAAGAAGTAATGGCCAAGTTCAAGATCGAGTGGCATGGCGGCGAAGTTGAGATTGTGAATCAGTCTGACTGCGCCACGATTAGTCAGTTCATCGCCTGTCGTTTTGGTGACGCGCTGCCTGCTGCCAAGGTGTCTTTTGCTGACGAAGTTGTCGTTGAAGCAGAAGAGGTTGTCGTCAAGCCGAAGGCGAAAAAGAAGGTTGCGGCTGAGTGATCAAAGATCGTTTCATTGCAGGTTACATTACGTCGCTGAAAGATCGTATCGACGACGCCAAGGATGCACTTGCGCTTGGAGTTCACAAAGACTTGTATGAAGTCGGTAAGCTCCAAGGTAGCATCCTCGGTTTGCAAGATGCGCTGCGCACACTGGAAGCCTGTATTGAAGAGCAAGACGTTTAAGCTGTTTTAGCTCAGTTGGTAGAGCACCTGCCTTGTAAGCAGGGGGTCGTGGGTTCGAATCCTACAAGCAGCACCAGTTTCAAGCTACCCCACTTCTCGACGGAGAAGGTCATTAGCCTCTAGTGACGCGGGGTAGTCCCAAATAGAGGCAACAACTTGGAGAATCGAATGATTCCGGCATCAAAGCTAGATGAGGCGTTCCCGCCCATCGAACCGGGCGTTTACCCAAAAGGCACCCGCGTACTGGTACAACTGCGTACCGTCCGTAGCACCACGCAAAGTGGACTTGTTCTCGTCGAGGACACCAAGGCTTACAACAAAGGCAACACCCAACTGGCCAAAGTGATTCACCTTGGTCCGATTGCCTACTGCAACCGCGAAACTGGTCAACGGTGGCCTGAAGGTGTTTGGGTTAAACCCAGCGATTACGTGCGTATCCCGAAGTTTGGCGGCGACCGCTTCGAGCGAGCCATCCCGGATTCTGAAGACACGGTGATTTTTGCCATCTTTCAGGATCACGAAATTATTGCTCAAGTCGACCCCGACGCCTTTGAGGCGATTGACGAAATTCTCTAAGGAGCCGCCATGGCCAACGAACACAAAGAAGACGAATTTGAAGTGGTTATCGAGGGTGATGAGCCTGAAGAAAAAGACACCGCTTCAGTAGAAGATGAACGTGAAGTTGAGTCTGATGACTCCGATCACGATGACGAGCAGGAAGAGTCTTCCGCCAAATCTGAAGAGGATGACGGTGAAGATGAGAACGAGCGAGAAGCGATTCGCCAGCGTCGTCGCGACGAGCGTGCCCGTAAGAAGCAGATGGTCAAAGAACGCGAAGAAACCCTTCGTCGCGAACTAGCTGCACGGGATGCAGCCATCAATGAGATGCGCTCCAAGTTGGACGCAATCGAAAAGCGCAACGCTGGTTCTGAACTGGCACAGCTTGAGAATGCCAAGAAGCAGGCTGCTCAGGCTTACCAATACTTCAAGGACCAGATTCGCCTTGCAGGTGAAGCCGGTAACTACGCCGCCCAAGCTGACGCCATGGAAAAGATGGGTCAGGCGCAGCGTCGCTTCGAAGACTTGGGGCGCATCGAAACTGCTTACAAGCAGCGTCAGACTCAGCCGCAGCCGCTGGACCAGATGGTTAAGGACAACGCTCAAAGCTGGATGGAACGTAACAAGTGGTACGACCCGCACGCCCGGGACGCGGATTCGCGCATCGTCATGTCACTCGACCAGCAGCTTTCCGAAGAAGGTTGGGACGCCCGCACTCCGCAGTATTGGGAAGAGTTGGAATCTCGTGCGAAAAAATACTTGCCACACCGTTTCAATTCTGGTAAAACCGCGACAAAACCTAAGTCTGTTGTTACTGGGTCAAGTCGAGAGTCTGGTGGTTCTAGCGGCAAGCAAACGTTCACGTTGTCGAAAGACCGTGTTCAAGCACTGAAAGATGCCGGTATCTGGGATGACCCAAAGTCCCGCAGTGAAGCGATTAAACGTTATCGCGATTATGACAAGCAACAGAAACAAGGTTAAGGAGCGATTAGAAAATGAGCGAAAACAAATTTAGCGGCGCTGATGAGCGGATTAAAAAATCTGCGGGTGGTGCCTCGCGCATGGATCGCGACGTGGAAGATTCCACACGTACACAGACGGATGGTACTGCCCTGACGATGGAAGAGCGTAAGCGTATGATGCGCTCTGAATGGATGCAGGAAGTTCTTCCGACGCCCCCGAAAGTCGAAGGTTGGCATTATTGCTGGCTCTCTACCACGAACTCTGCTGATCCAATTTACAAGCGAGTGCAAAAAGGGTATGAGCCTGTGCGATCGTCCGAAGTCCCCGGTTTCGCCCAATATCAGGTGCAACAGGGTGAGTTTGAGGGTTGTGTCGCCTGCAATGAGATGGTTCTCTTCAAGATTCCGGAAGAGTTGTATCAGGACATGATGTCGTTCCTGCATTACGAAAAGCCGAATGAAGAAGAAGAGTTCCTGCGTGCCAATGCCAAGGTTCAGGGGGAAGATAGTGATGGACGCGACCTCGGACAAGTCGAAGGTTTCGATTCGTTGAATCGTCGTGTTCGTACCCCTCATTTCGCATAAAGGATATTTGAATGGCTACTTCTAGCTCTCCTTTTGGCTTCGTACTGCGCAAGAACCCGGCTGGGCAATCGCGTGCGAACGCCTACACAATCGCTTCTGGCTACGGCACTGCCATCGGTCAGGGTGACGTTGTTACTCTGGATACCAACGGCACGATTACTCAGGCTGCGGCTAACACCGACGTTCTGGGCGTGTTCGCTGGTTGTACTTACACTGACGCTTCAGGTAAGCCGACTATGTCGAACATCTGGCCGGCTTCTACGACTGCGACTAACATCGTTGCTTTCGTGTACGACCAGCCGGAAGAAATCTACGAAGTCCAAGTTGGCTCCGGTGGTTCTGGTTATGTTCAAGCTGCCATCGGCGATCAAGCTGACCTCGTTGCTGCTACTCCGAACGCTTCTACCGGCAAGTCCGCTGAATACCTGAACGCCACCCTCAAAGGTGCTGGTGTACAGGGTCAGTTCCGCATTGTCGGCTTCGGTCCGGACGGCGTGTACGACGCTTCTACCAACACTTTCCCGTCGGTTCTGGTGCAGATCGCTCGCCATCAGTTCGTCGCCGTGAAGACCGCTATCTAAGGAGTAATTAAATGGCTGGTACAATTCTTCGTTCTACCCAGTTCCGCTCGATCGTTGAACCCATCCTGAACCAAGCGTTCGATGGTGTTTACGATCAACGCGCTGATGAATACAAGCAAATCTTCACCGAAGAGAACGGTACGCCGCGTGCATACCACGAAGAAGTCGTCCTGCACGGCTTCGGTGCTGCCCCGGTTCTGGCTGACGGTACGCCGGTTACCTACGACGAAGGCGGTCAACTGTTCGTCAAGCGTTACACCTACGACGTCTACGGTCTGGCTTTTGCCCTGACCAAAGTCCTCGTTGAAGACGGCGACCACATCCGCATCGGTTCGACTTACTCCAAGCATCTGGCTCAGTCCATGACCGAAACGCTGGAAACTGTTTGCGCCAATCACCTGAACCGTGCTTTCACGTCCGGTTACAACGGTGGTGATGGTGTGCCGCTGGTTTCTGCTTCGCACCCGGTTGTCGGTGGCGTTCAGTCCAACGTCCTGACCTCTGCCGCTCTGTCTCAGACTTCTCTGGAACAGGCCATGACTCAGATTCGTCAAGCCCAAGATGCTCGCGGTAAGAAGATTCGTCTGACTGCCAAGAAGTTGGTTGTGCATCCGTCCAACATGATTCAGGCTGAAGTTCTGCTGAAGAGTGTGCTTCGTGCTGGAACGAATAATAACGACATGAACGTACTCAAGAGTTTCAACCTTGAGCCGGTCGTCATTTCTCGTCTGACCTCTGCAAATGCTTGGTTCGTACAGACCGATGCCAAGGACGGCATGAAGGTGCTGTGGCGTCGCAAGTTGGAGAAGTCCATGGAAGGCGATTTTGAAACGGACAGCGTTCGTTATAAGTCGACCATGCGCTTTGGTTCCGGCTGGACCGAGTTCCGCAGTATGTTCGGAAATGCGGGTGTTTAATCTCCGCGTGTAAAGATGTAGATAACCCCTCTTCGGAGGGGTTTTTCTTTTTAACGACGTGCGTTTTCAAACCCGACCGAAATGATTGTGTGCATCTGCAAAAAGTCTGCATCACACCTTTTTCGCAGCAATCGTTGCTTTCATTTTGGCAATCCGGGCGGCTCGTTTCTCTGGGTCAGCCCATGCTTTCGAGTTGGACTCTGCCGCAGCAGCTTTTCGACGAACCTCTGACTCCGCAGTTCTCCCAGCTTGGATTGCCGACAGCCATACTGCGCGTTTCTCTGGGTCTGCCATACGTTCGTCATGTCGAGCCTTCGTCGCGACCTTTACATCATCTCGTTGGTGGGCTGCTTTAATTGCCGCACTTAGTTTTGCCCTCCCTTCCGGCGTACGATTTGTTGCAGTAGACTTTGCAACTCGCAGAGCCTCGACTTCTGGTGTCCGTGACTCAGCGATGGCTTTCAAGCGCAACTCGCGCCTTTCAGGGTTCGACCAAGACATCTTGTTAGCGTCGATCATCTTCTGCTTGTTTTCCGGGTTCTCCCACCACGCTTTAGAGCGTGCAGACTGAGCCGCACGTTGTTGCTCGCTTTGAGGTTTACGTATTACTCGTGTCGGCGTGTCGGTTTCAGATGTACTTAGTTCCGTGTTGTCTACCAGCGCCGACCCCCACACCATCACACGATGCCCTACACCCCATATCTGGCGAAACCCGGCTGCTGTGCAAATTTCAACCTCGGTTTTATCGTCGCTATAAAACTCTGCAAACTGTGGGTGATCTCTGAGTAGGCGTTTTTGCGTTTGGTAGCGCGGGATGCGTACATCTTTCTTCCACCACCAGTAGTCCGGTGGCGTCACACCGCGCTCGACAAACCCGGCAGATAGGTACTGTTGTCCGGTTCCGTAGCGAAGGTCTGCGTAGCTCAAGACGCTATGCGCGTTGAGTGTTTTTACTGCGTGCCTGAATAATTTGTCGAAGCCGCCGACCACTTGGCATGATGCTGCATAGCGTATGACCTCATATTCTGCTGTTGAGCCAAAGCGGGGTGTTCCCAGTGTGATGAGTGCGACTAGCTTGTCATCGTATGTTAGCCCGTACCGCACTGACCCGCGTGAGTTTGAGCTGTTGATGTGGTGACGATTCAAGAACTCGGTCGCATCCTTCGACTTGACTTCCACCACCTTGCACTTGCGAGCATATACTCTTTCGCGTAATCCGAGTGCCGCACGAATTAAGTCTTCGACGACGGGCCGCTTCAGCGACCACTCATCCTCAAAAAGTTGGATTAGCCTGATACCCAGCTTGGTACACTGCGACCATTTTAGACGGTGCGCGTCTTTTCTGCCTGCGTGGTAGTACAGGCCGTTACACTCAATTGCTACGCTCTTTGATGGGATGCAAACGTCGAGTTCCTTCGGTTTAATTGTCGATCTGTCATTGCGCACAGTTTCAAATCCGAGCGACTCAACAAACGCAATGACTTCATCCTCCCACCGAGATGCGTGACGACCACTTGAGCACTTCGAGCAGCCGTCGAACGACATCTCATGATTGACAGGCGTCTGAAGCGTCTCATGCCCTTCTGGACAAGTGATTTTTATGTTGTGGTTCATCGACTGATACATCGACATGTCGTACTTGAACCCGGCCACAATCCGCGACGCCATACGCTCGATAAATGGCTTTGAGTCTCGTTTGGCTGCAGCTGATTTGGCGATCCCGCACGCTCGACACGCACCTTGACCTCTGATCAGATTACCGAGGTCTGTCGTAACCCACCCGTGCTCTCTGCACCGAACCTCAACCTTCCCGTTGACACCATCCCCCGTGATGCGGCTTAGATCGTACACCTCGCCATGAGCTTTGCGAATACGACGTAACACCTCTGCATTTGGTACTTTTCTACTTGCCATTTGCCACCTCCGGTACATGTTGTTTGAGGTTCTATTGTACACCGTATTGCGCAATAGATCAACAACAATGCTAATGTTGTTTGTTGTAGGTTCTGATTATGTTACCCTCGCGCACAGGTGGTTAAATTGAAACCCTCTTTAGGAGTGCAATAACATGGCAACATATTTCCAAGGTGCAGTGAAGTCTGGTGATGGGTTCTCTGAGAATTTGTCGGGTGTTGGCGTCGGTACGGCAGTTTTTGCTCAAACCGTCACGCTACAAGCCGCCTCTGCTGCTAACGTCGACGCATCCTTCGTCATCCCGAAGAACGCAAAGATTATCGGCTTCAACGCCGATTCCAGCGTCGCATGGACAGCTACGACGGCTTCTCTGACCATTGGTCAATCCGCTGGTGGTACAGAATATGTCTCTGGCTTTGATGTCAAGACGATCACACGCGGTCCGACGGCAGCTTACACGGCTGCTCAACTGGGTGCGATGGACAGCGTCGGTACAAACACCACGGTTTATGTCCGCGTCGCTTCGACTGGTGCGAACGCTACCGGTACAACCAAAGTCACGATCCAATACACTGGCGGTTCGTTCTAATTAAGCACGGGGCTTCGGCCCCTGTTTTGACGGAGGTACGCCATGAGTGGTGTAGCTGCTAAATTAGGTTATGCAAATGTAACGCAAGCTGCGGCTTCGACTGTTAAGGTTGGCCCTGCTGGCTTGTTTGGTGTCGTTGTTACTGCCTCGACGTCGGGTTCGGTCACCGTTTATGACAACACCGCCGCGTCTGGTGTCGTGCTCTTCACCAAGGCTTCTTTGGCTGTTGGTGATGTTATCCACTTCGGCGGTAACGGTATTGCAGCCAAAAACGGATTGCATGTCGTCGTTGGCGGTACGGGTACTGTAAACATCCTTTACACCTGACAGGTAGTTTATGGCGACTTCCGGAACTATCGGCCAAACGACGTTTAAAACCTCGGCAATGCTGGAAAAGGCAATCCGTCGTATCGGCTTGCTCCCGGCAGTCTTGACCCCTGAGATTGTAAATAACGCCCTCGAAACGCTGTACATGCTCTTGATGAGTATGTCGAATCGCGGTTTGAACTTGTGGTGTATTGACAAGCAGTTGGTGACTCTCAGTCCTAATCAGGCAACCTACGTTCTCCCGGAGGGTACTCAGGACATTCTGAACGTCCTGCAATCGACCCCGACACTCGTCACCGGTACTAACACGGTCACAGCGACGGACTACCAAGTCGACCTTGGTGAATCTACACCGTTGGTGCGCTTTGGGGTTCGGTTCTCGACGCGTCCGACCGCCTCGTTCTCGCTGCAACACTCCGCCGACGGTGTGACTTGGACAACTGCTGAAGCATTCACGGACATCCCGGCGAACAACGAACTTAAGTGGTACGACGTCGACCCCTCGTTGAACGCGCAGTATTATCGACTCCACTCAGCGAGTCATGTGGTTGATACGCTGTACTTGTCGACGGTGAATCGTGAAGTACCGCTTGCAGCGTTCAATCGTGACGACTACGCCAATCAGCCTGCAAAGAATCAACTCAGTCAGACGCCGACGAACTACTACTTCGAGAAGTTAATCGACCCGCAGATCACATTCTGGCCGGTTCCGAACGACGAGACGCGCTGCATTGTGCTGTACCGGTATCGTCAGATTCAGGATGTCGGGTCACTGACGCAAGAAGTCGAGTTGCCGGCACGTTGGTACGAAGCCGTCACTTGGCAGTGGGCAGAACGTCTAGCCTACGAGATTCCCGGCGTTGATCCGGCACGTCGCCAAGAAGTGATCAATATGGCCGAGCGCATGACGCTTGAAGTTGAACGGGGTGAAGGGGACGGTAGTCCGTTGTATATCCAGCCGCAGATTCGTTACTACACTCGGTAATCATGCCCAAGTACGCACCAGTCAAAGTCGTCGGCGGCATTGTCGCGCTGGCCATTTGCGATCGTTGCAGAATGCGTTTCCCCTACGCAGAACTTGAACCGGACAAGAACTCACCCGGGTTGCGTGTGTGCAAAGACTGCTGCGACGTTAAAGACCCGTATCGCCTACCGGCTCGCCAGACCGAAAAAATCGCGCTGCAATACCCGCGCCCAGACACCCCGCTTGAAGTACCGGAGGAATGATGAGTTCTGTAATGACATACGACCTGTTGATCGAGGACGTCAAAAGCTATTGCGAACGAGAAGATGATCCATTTCTGGCGCAAATTCCTCGCTTCATTGGTATGGCCGAAAATCGTATTGCCAGCGAGTCCAAGCCGCTCGGGTTTGTTCGTACCGTCGCAGGCTCTCTTGCTGGTACAACGCTCGCCAAGCCTGTTCGTTGGCGCAAAACCAAATCGTTCAGCATCCTTGTCGGTGATCAGCGTGTCTACTTGAAAGAGCGTAGTTATGAATATTTGCGTGCGCTGTGGCCTTCTGCCTCGTTGGAAGCGACCCCGGAATTGTATGCAGACTATGACTTTGAGCATTTTCTGATTGCCCCGACACCAGACACTGCGTACCAGTTCGAGTTGCAGTATTGGGAGCGTCCTGAGCCTTTGAGTCTCAACAATCAGACCAACTGGATTACGCAGTACGCACCTCAACTACTGCTGTACGGTACGCTGATCGAGGCGATGCCGTTTTTGAAGACAAGCGAGCGGATCGCTGAATTCCAAGGTTTGTACGACCGTGCGCTAAAAGCTATAATCACCGAAGATTCGGATCGCGCCGTTGATCACGCAGGTATCAGGAGTTAAGTATGTCGGTTACAACCTCTACCCTCACCGCTACATTTTTTGAACAAAGCGGTGCTCCATACGAAGGCGTGACACTATCCGCGGTGCTCTACGGCATCGACGTGCAGACCAAACAGTACGTTGTTCAAGACACCCAAACGACGACTTCCGACGCCAATGGTGTAGCAACGCTTCAACTGTTTGCCAATGCCGACGGCACACGACTGACCTATTACCGCATCACGGCTACATCCCCGACGGGCTTGGTTATCTCTGACTCCAACGTCAGTATCCCGGCAACCGATTGTAACTTGGCAGACGTCGAAGGTAACTGGTCAGGTGAGATTTTCACGGGCGGTTCTAACGCTACGGTGACGGGCAACCTGACGGTTCTCGGTACAACGACGTTGAACAATTACACTGGTGTAATGTCGGGTGGT
>JACCDQ010393688.1_pt1 | contig 22836 bp, 40 predicted proteins | sample 7446031 | NCBI WGS metagenome assembly JACCDQ01 (sample SAMN15323442, study PRJNA562643) | freshwater metagenome | isolation source: river surface water | place: USA:Blue River Watershed | collected 2017-08-17 | reverse complement strand
TACAATTACTGTCTCTAATCCCTCATCCGAATCTTCAAATTCATCTTCTGAATTAAAATTTAAAATTCCCTTTTCAGCTAAAGCTTCTACTAAAGGTTTAAAAGAAATTTCTAATTCACTTTCTTCATCTTCTTCTGAATCTTCATCGGTTTTAGTACCTTCTTCTTTTTCAGACTCTTCAGTTCCCTCTTCATCTTCCAAATCCTCAATTCCCTCTTCAGGTTCATCAGGAGTTTCTTCCTTAGCTTTCGGAGATTTTGCAGCAACTTTTTCAGCTTTTGCTTTAGCTGCTTCAATTTGCGTTTCAACATCTTCTTCATCTAAATCTGATAAATCGGTTACTAATTTTTTGTTGAAATCCTCCGTGCCTGGATCTTGAAATTGTTCAAATTTGAACTGTCCAAAGATGTCCTCAGGGGATTCATTTTTCTTGTTTTTATCCATAACGATACAAAGTTATAATTTATTTTTTAATATTTAAAATATTTATTTATATAATTCTTAATTCTTATTTTTTTCTATAGCTTATTTTAAGAAACGTAATTTATATATTGTTGATGTTATTAATTCTAATGCCTCATCAATTATATTTTGATGATAAGATTGTTTAAATAAACTACGCTTACTATCAATCATACTTTTCAATCCTGTAAAGTAAGTAATAGGATCATCATCTCCGCATGAGCATGCTGGAATACTAATATTAATTAACCCATATACACCTTGATAACTCTCAGCTAAGGAGTCAGCAATATCTACAATACCATCATAGTACTCATTTAAAGCTTTATGTGCTGCATAAGAAGTAGTTTTTAAATGCATTAAATGTGCTGCATTTCTACTAAAGAAAAGCATTCCTATAAAGTCACCTACAGCATTGGTAGGTTTAGTTGTTTTTAAATCGCCTAATTTCATTATTTCTTACTTGCTTGTGATTTCTTTAATCTAGCCTCTTTTAACTTAGCTACTCTATCTTTCTCAGCTTCCTTAATATCAATAGCTTTCATCTCTTTTTCATGCTTAAACTCTTTCTCTTGCATCCTATCTTGCTGAATAAGTTTAGCAACTTCTAACTGATCTGGCACACCATTATCATCTATATCTTGATCTTCTTGACCAATGAATGAAGTTATCTGAGCAACATCAATTTTATTCTGTCTATCTAATTCTTTATTTCTATCTTCTCTATCTAACTTCTCATATTCAAATTGTAAGCGTTGTTGTTCAGCTTCCATTTGAGCTTGATTTTGTTGTTGAGCCATAGCATTATTTTCTTCCAACATTTGTTGTTCTGATTGTAATATCTTATTCTCAACCTCAGAGATAGACTCAGATTTAAGTACAGTAATCATATCTGATAACTTAGCTCTGTTAGATTGTAAAGCAATTTGGGCTAGACCTTTTAAATCTTCTAACACCTTCATATCCTTAGCTGAGTCAGTCATATAAACTCCAAAATCTGCATTATTAAAGATCTCAGCATCTATATTAATTAAGATACGTTCTGCATCATCTAAGATGTATTGAATTTTCTTAGACTTCTCCCAAGCTGTTTTAGCACACTCAATTAAATAAGTTAATACATTACGCTTAATTTGGTTATGTTCATAGAAATGTTTCTCAGTAATATGTGATGATTGAACTACAGCTCTCTCAACATTACCTACAGTTTCATAGCTAGAAATAGAGCCCTCACGTTGTTTACTAACACCAGAGATGTCTCCAACCATCTGTTCTAACTTATTTAGAATCTCTATATACTGTCCAACTGATTGTGATAAACTCATATCAATCGCTGTATACTGATTAAAGTTAGGAGTCTGTCCAGCAAACTTGCCTTTACCTTCCTCAAAACTATTAATGAAAGCTAACCCCATAGAGTCAAAATAGTATAACCATTTCTCCATATCTATGTTCTGAGATCTAGGAATCTGTGCAATATCCATTACCATCTTCTTACCTTTAGCTTTAGCAATCTCTAACTCTAAACGGTACATAATAATGTTATATAAATATTGAATAGGTTTTAAAGTATCAACTAAGGAAGTAGAGATAGAGTTTCTAGAACTATATGCAAGTCCGATGAATCCTAATTTACATTTAAATGGATTATCTACACTTTGCATAAAGTTTATTTTAGGTTGGATATTAACGTAAATATCATCTCCAATTCTAGTACCTTCCCATACTTCACTTACCCATTTCCACTCTACTTTTTCAGATAGTTCTTTTTTAGGAATATAAGTCTCATCAACTATCATTTCTTGCTCCTCCATATTCTCATCATAATATGTAAGGAAGCCTATCTTACGTAATGATTTCCATTCACAACGAACTACTCTAATGTAGCCATTATAACTTCTATTACGTTGGTTAATTACGGAATTGTTTAGGGGTAATACCACACCTTTCAATCTCTGATAGTTGACATCAGAACCTGGGTGGCTTATATCTAAAGTAGAATTCATGTGACCTGAGTTACCAGCATCAATCTTTCTAACTTCATCTTCTGTTAAATCATCATAGTACGTATCAATAATCGATGATGGTGTACACCATTTAATCTGTAAAGCCCATTGACCATCTTCAATAAAATCTAAATCTGGGTCTTTATCATAATCAAACTCTAAAGGATTTACTACCTCAACGATTGGTTCTCCATTAATTATACCTACCCAGTAAATTTCTTCACCAGCAATTAATGCGTCTTTCCAACCCTTATTAAATTTATATATTAAATTTTGTTCTTTAACTAAATACTTTAATGCGTGATTAGCAAATACTTCTACGATATCTGAATAATCGTAAGTCATATATTTCTTAACTTCACTTAAAGATTGAAATTGTTGTTGTATTTCTTCAGTAATCTCAATACCTTGTCTTTGCAATTCAGCCATGAACTCGGCTTCCATATATTGCATAATCATCTCTTTTTCCTTTTTTTCAAATCTGCTCATAGATTCCGAATCTACAGCAACAGCTCTGAAGTTAAAAGGACGTTTAATTTCTTCACCTTCTAATAACTTAATCTTACTTGATATAATATCATAGTGGGTAAATTTAGCAGGAAAATTTTTATCTAACCCATAAGGATTAGTTACATAAGTAAAGTCAGAATTATTGATTATACCATTGTATAAATCATAATTCACCTTCTTATTAGTTACGTAAGGTTGTGACTGATTATTATAAACTCTACTAAGTTTGATAATACTATCAATCATATTCTTACCCCAAGTCTTATTCTTAGCCGTTCTAGCTAGTTTCTGTCTGGGAAAATTATATCCTTCTATTTCGTTCATTTTATTATTTTAACGTACAATTTGCAAATATAACAATTTTTTTTTATAAAAACAATCTTTTATCAAAAAATTTATCTACATCATTTTCAATAGCTTCTTCAACTACTATATTATGCATTTCTAGATTCTGCAGAATACATAACATGAAAGCAATAACACGGTCAAAGTTACCCTCATCATTATAAGCAATCATCTCTCTTAATAATGGTTTAGAATAAATCTTAGTAAGGTTCATAACTCCAGGACTATCTTCACGTTTTAACCAATCCCTTACGTATATCTCACCTTCAGACTTAATTGGCTTACTCATGTGTATACCAAAATTTCTATTTACCGTAGAATTAGGGCTAATAGATTTAATAATTTGGGGTTGCTTATGTAATAAGTACAAACAGTTCTTAGTTTCAAAGTACGATTTAATACCAGTTTTTTCGTTTTCATATAACGCTTTTGCATTGTAATATTCTAATAATCTCCGTACACCCTCATAAAACTCATTAGCTGAGTCTGGTCTACCAGTATATTCAGCAACAGGTAAATGATAAGTTGTATCAGCATTTTTAAATCTTTTATAAATTATACATGACCCTAAAGAGGGGCTATTCTCAGCCTTATCCTGATCATAAGGGTCAATACCTGCAATATATAATCCGTAATCTTTTTCTGAAGGATGTTCCCATATAACTACACAACCCTCTTCTTGATCTGGAATAACAGGATAATCTGCTTCATGTAAAGATTGGTCTGGTTTCCATACTACGTTACCATTCTCATCTCTACCAAACATCCCCTTATCTCCTAAATTATCATATTCTTTATGACTCTCAATAAATGAGAGATGATCTTTTAACTCAGCAACAGGGAATATATTACCAGTAAGTACTAAGAATGCTTCAGATGGTACTAAAGGTTTCATTTGTAATAAATCATATAAAGCCTTTTTAGTCTTACCATCAGCTTTATCCTGACGTTCTTTTAATAATTTCTTTAATGCTTTATCCTTATCAACATTACCTAACTCGTCTCTAAACTCATCTAGAGCCATCCATGCAGGTACGAAGAATCCTATCTTACCCTTATTCTCAAAGATATCATCAAACTCTAAACATTCATAAGCTTTAGGAGAATAGAACACTCTCTTTACAGATTCAGTAGAACCTCCCTCCATATCACCTCCAGTACCAGTCATCCAAATAGTACCAAACTTATAACCATCTACAGTTGTACATTCAGCCATTTGCCCTAATACAGGTTCTAAGTTAGACATAAATCCAACCTCATCTATTGTACTAAAACCAGGACGTGTACCGTTAGCTGCAAACTCATTATCCATAAAAGTTCTATGGTGGATCATAGATCCTGAACCAGCTTTAGTCCACTGATTACCTACCTTTTTATCATATAAAGAATGCATAGTTTTACCAGAATCTAATGACCCAGTAAATTTCTTACCTATAGGAGATGGGTATAATGTATCTCCAACTGTAATAGTTCCAGGTAAGTTATTTAACCCAGTAAACATTTTATTGATTAGACCCTTAGAATATTTAGAGTCAATAGCCCCAATTAAGGTTTCACTTCTAGGCGGCAGATTTTCAGCCATCATCTCTCTATACTCATCATAATCCATTGAACCATCCGTCAACCAATTATGAGCAGTGAAGCATCCAGAAATAAATGATTTACCAATATTTCTACACTCTATATCTATAACATTTAAAGATGTGTTGTAAAAATAAGGTTTACCTAAATTAGCTGATTGGTACTCATACAAGTACTGTAAAGAATCCTTATAAGATTTATAAGTAACCCCATCATCTTTTAATAATGACTTTCTAACATGCTCATCTAAATAATTTATTTCCTCATCCTTATTAGGAGACTTTAAAACTCTATGACATGAGTATTCGTTATCTCCCTCAAACCCAGAAAACCCTCTCGCAGTAGCATGTACATATCCTTTTATCCATTCTATATCTCTAAGTCTAGGCTGCCCTAATACCTTAGTTTTAGATTTAGAATTCTTCTTCTTAATCTCTATTACCCAATAGTTAACATATAAGGCTAAAGCTGGTGGAATCCATTTAAACTCCCCATTATGATCTACCCAATACCCTTCAAACATCTTACGTTTAGCAGATGACCAGTATTGTTTATACTTTAACGAGAATGGATTAATCTTAGGTATATCACCTTCAATACACTTATCTAACGGAATCCTATTCTTATAATCTAAATAGTTAAATTGCTCCATTATATTTCTCCTGTATCAGATAGTGATTCCATAGCACCACCTTTAGCTGTACCTCCACCAGTACGCTCAAGTTCTATGTCTTTCTTAATTTGGTTCAAAGTTTTAAATATGCTTTGAGTATTAGCGGCTAATTTATCCACTTTATCAAAGTTATCTAAATTGTATTCCATAGTTCGTAGAAACTCACTACGTTTCTCTAATGTATCATCCCATTGACGGATGTGTCTTTCAGCTGGAGTATCAGCTAATTTTTGGTAGAAGATAACTAAGTCATCAACTAACTTTTTATTTTCTTTATAAAACCCTATATGATTAAGATAATCTTCTTCTAATAATTCTATCCTGTCCTCAAAGGGTAAAGAATAATACTTACTATCTAGGTCCGTCAATAAAGCAATAAACCACATCACTTTTGATGATGCGGTTTTACCTTTTGATTTATCTTCTTCATAGTGTGTTTTAAAGATACCAGCAATCTTTAATTGAGGATTAACCTCCCAAAAATTAACTGAAGTATCAAACGCTGCTATTATTTTACTCATACTTTTTAAATCCTGTAAATTGTTCTCTAGTTCCAGCTATTAAACTTTGTATAGTTTCATAACTATCTGCAACTAAAGTGTTACCCTTATCTTTTAAATAAACAATACATTTATTCTTATATACTCTACCTTTATCACTAATAGATTCTTCTACTCCTGTAATATCTGAAATAGGGCAAGTATATCTATACTTCACATTAGCCTTATTCAGAATTAAATTTCCCTCATCATCCTTATCGTAGATATCTGAAATAAGGATGAATTCGTAACTACTCCTGCTCACTAATGAGCCTGTTTTTCCTAGCTTCCTCATTCTGTTTTATTTTATAAACTCTACCTGGTTTAATTACAAATTTACCTAGATAAGCTAAATGTACATTACTCTTGTTCTCCATACATTCCTTAACAAAAAGGAATTGAGACTTTAGTACTTTCTCAACTAAAGTCTCTGGTAAGTTAAGCTGTTCCGCTACTTCTTTTATTATTTCGTCCATAGTATGATGTAATTCTATCTAAGTATTCTTTCATCTCTAAAAGACCTGTATCATTAAGTTTAATTACTGCTACAGAATACCTCATATTATCTGAAGAATCTTTAAATGACTTAAATACTGTTTGACTATTCTTTGGTAGATACAAATAATCTGTATCACTCAATCTATAAACTAACGCCTTATATCTAACATTAAATATACTCTTACGTTGTTCTGGTTTAAATCCTAAATTCTTTAAACTCTCTTTTGTTAATCCCATATTAATTATGCTTATACAGCTCTATAATTAAACAATATATATTCTCATCTGGTTTTACTATAAACTGATGGCCATAAAAATCAGGCTTTTCAATATCTGTACTACCATTTATAATCTCAGTTAATCTTGTTTCTGCAGAGTTATGACATTCTAATAAATCTTCAAATGTCTTATAATGTACTGCAATCTCATCATATTTATACCCAGTCCCATCAGACTGTTTAGCATTATCTTCTTTCATATTATTCTATTTCAAAAGAATAGGTAATTGTATATACTTCTCCAGCTATTGGTTTGATCTGAAAAACAGGAATATTAATCTTATACTGTTTAGCCTTTTCTAGGGTAGAAAATATTCCTCTGGTTTTCAAACGCTGAAAAACGTTATTAAAATTATATACAGTAATCCCTAGATTTTTTGAGATAACCCTCCGAGCTTTGGAATCTAATTCCACTATTGTACTATCAGGATTAGTGTTACTATTATAATATAAAATTTCAGCTAACAAATCAATTTCTGTATCAGTAAAATTTAATTTAGGATTAAATGCTTTAATATACTCTTTAAAGAAGAGTACACTAGGATTAATATTTGAGTTAAATTTACTTATATACATATTATCTATTATTAATTATTTCTTATTTTAAATAGTTAGGGGTAATATTGTTTCGAGTACTCCATATCCCTAACCTTGTGGCCATACGACACACCGTAGGAGTAAGCCTCACCGTTGTACCTTTAATACCCCACAACGTCTGCTTCTAACTATTTATCTTGGTAGCGGAAGGAGGACTCGAACCTCCGACCTTTGGGTAATGAACCCAACGAGCTTCCTCTGCTCTATTCCGCAATATTTTATTTATCCACTGGTAAACTAGTTGTAGTAAAGTTAGTTCCTGTAAATTCACTATCTGAAGTTAATGTAGAAGCATGTAACACAGATCCTGGAGCAATAATTGAGCCTGGGGCTAAATAATTTTTGAACTGTTCTACAGGTTTACAGATCTGTTCAGTATAGGTTACTAAACAATCAATCACTCTATCTCTAGCATCACCTTCTAAAATAGGTTTTCTAACCATACCTACTATAACTTTTTGTCCTATATTATTAGGATCTGATTGGTATTCAGGTGTTTCAATCATTGTACCTAAGGCCTTTACCATAGCCTCTATTAATTTATCTTTTTCCATATATTTTTATCTAAACCGTAAGCATCATAAATACTGAAGAATTCTTCTTTACTTAATCCCTTACTATTAAATTTATTATTAATTAAATTACCACTTTCTATTAATTTATTAATTCTGTGATTAGAATCTACTATACCTCCAGGTAAATATAATTTTTGAAACTGAAATTCTAAAATAATATCTTCTTTATATACACTATTAAAGTAATCTGCTTTAGATTGTCCCATATCTAAACTTCTTTAAAAAATATATCTTTTAATCCTAACATCAAATATTCAACTTTTTTATAGCTCATTTTAATACCTGCATGTTGGTTATAAAAGACTCTATCTCCCAATTTTATATTATGTTCTCTCGGAGTATTATGTGGTCCTATAGCATATACAATACCTGAAATAGGTTTATCAACTGCATTACCAGTTAATATAATTCCTGATTCTAATACTTCTTCAGGTGCATCCACCTTAATTAATATTCTTTCTGACATGCATTCTATATTAGGGTAATCTATTTTAGTTTGTTCCATATTCTTGTATTAATATACCGTCTTTATATAAAGCTATTAGCTGTTCTGTTTCTGGATGTACAACTCTTGTAAACCAAGCACCATCATTACCTTTATAATTAATGATTTGCATATCCGAATACTTCTTTCTAATTTCTGTTAAATCTATCATAATGATACAAAGATATAAATAATTTTTATTAATTCCAAATATTATTTATAATTATTTTTTATATAACTCAGAATGAGCTTATTAATTTTTAGACATATCTATCCCCTGCTTTTCATTAAGCTAAGAGAACTATTAATTATAACCTTTGATTACTACCGTGTTTAGCCTAACGTTGCTTTTCTCAATCTCTCCCTAGTAGTACTATTATGTACAGCAACCTAGTAATCTATATTATAATCTTTTTCTACTCTATCGGGGACACCTCCTATCTATTTGATAGTACTACCCAACTTCTGACCCTATACTTAAATCCTCTAGGGTGATCTACCTTGGTAGGTAGGAGTAAGATGCAAAGGTAGGAATTAATTATCTAAATTCCAAATTTAATTTGTATTTACCTAGGATATTTCCTCCAGTATAATACTTAACACCATTCCAATAATTATACTCTCGATAAAATAAACTCTTCGGTTTATTACTTAATCCTTTGGTGTGAGTATAATATAATTCAAACTTACCATCCACCATATATATGGTATCTACCATAGTAGGTAAATGTAAACTATACTTATAATTCTCTCTAATCTTACAGTAGTATTCAAATGTAGGTAAATCTACCTTCTTAACCCCACTAACTATTAATTGGATAACTATATCCATATACTCACTTAAATATTTAAATTCCTTCTTATACATAGTACAAAGGTAATATAATTTTTTTATATACCAAAATTTTTTTAAAATTTTTTTCCCAAAAATTTATGCCCCACTCTTTTTGTGGTCGTGGTCATACAAAACTCCCCTCACCTACTGTTGCCTTCTACATAGGGTAGGTGGTTTAAAACTCAATTATTATGAAATGTACAGTCGTATTCGTCGGAAAAGAAAATGCTCGTTGGGCATTTGTTAAACCTGTAGCAACTACAGAAGGTGATTTGATTATTCAACACCAAGGTGCATGGCAGGAATTCGCAACTGAGAAGGAAGTTGGTGCAGAGGTAACTCTTCCATCATCTTTACGTATCGTTGATGGATTTTGGGTAGCATAAGCTACCTTTATTCCCACCCACTCAGCTAAGAGTACGATCTCTATGATCTCTATGATTTCTATGACCTAATCATGAGCGAATGATTACAGGTATAGTTATATAATGAGCTGATAATGTGGTGATTATAAGAGACTTTGAAGAGTTGCTTATCCATATTACCACATTTATCTCTCTCTTCATCAATTAACAATTTACACATTAAACACACATTAATATAGCTTATTATGAAAAAGTCCGAATTAAACGTATTATTAGGAATACTCCTACTTATCATCTTATTACTAGTCGCATATATTTGGGATAGTAAAGAGATATTATCAGATTTCAAACTTGGATCTACAGCTATAGTTGGAGGTGTAGGTATAATTATCATCCTAATAACATTAGGTCATGATAAAATTCAAGATTAACTAGTAACTGCTATCGGTATCGATACAGCCAGTGAAAGTCTGGCCATTTAAAATATTAAACATTGTAGTAAAGATAGACCTACAACTATTGGTTATCTTAAGATAACAGTTTTCTAGAAAGCTGAACGTCACGGATTTTGAAGGAAGGTATATCCTCTCATACGCACCGTATAACCACTACAATGTTTATTTCACAATTATTTAATGCATCATACTCATTTCCCAAGGATGAGCAGTTATAATAGAAAGTAAGATTATACACTTATAATTAATATAATTATAGTTAAAGTAGAAAGCTCAATATACCTAACTATTACAACTGAATGCAGAGGGAATAATTAATTGAGTAAACTATTAGACTTCATAATCTAATAGATAGTTAAAACCCTATAATAGTAACCTAGAGCTCCCTATATTAATACAATACAAAATGTATTAATAGCTCTAGGTTTATTTTTGATAACAATTAACATTATATAACTTAACAAGTAAGCATTATGCGAGTACCAAACTATTTCTTAAAGACAGAAAAAGAAAAAAATGCTGTAAAGACAGCTAAGTCAGAGTTTAAACAAAGTTTAAAGAACTCATTAGGACCTGATTATAGAAGAAAGTATAATCAAAATTTAACAGTACACAAATTAACAAATTAATTACACAATTTAACAAAAAACAAATTTTATGAACCAGATCAAAGTTATCGCAGTATCAGAAGAAAAAACTGCAAAAGACGGTAGAAAATTCTACACAATCACAGTACAAGATGCAACTAACGTATTTGCACCACAAAGAACACGTAATATGTGGCAACAACGTGATGCAAACAACGAACCAGTTTGGAGAATTCCAAATGGTACAGAAGCACAAAAACTAATTGGTAAATTGATCCCAGGTCAAATTATCAGTAAAACAGTTCTTCCTTTTGAGTTAGCTGACTCAAATACAGGATTAATTAGAACTGTAAACTCTTATACATCAGTAGTGTTTGGTCACGAAGATGTAGAAGCAACATTTGCTGCCTTTGGACACCCTGTATTAGGGTCACCACAGGCAATGCAAACAGCTCCACAAGTTGAAGCTGAAGAAGAAGTTATTAATCCACCAGTAGTGGCTTAGTAATTAGATTTTAGAAAATAATTCGACACCTCTTAATATAACTAGAGGTGTCGTTTTAGACAATCCAATTTGATTAGATTAAAGAGGTTAAGATCTCTTATTTAATATAAAAAGCTATTAATCATTCTTTTAAGGTAAGTTATTTACATTTGCATATTCCATTAAGATCAATATAGTAATTATTAGAGTTTATTATAGCTTCTCTAATAATTATAATTACTTTATTAAATAATAACTATTATGGGACAAAGAATTGTCCTTACGGTAGACGGTTAACCGTTTTCTTTTATAACCGAACTCAATTTAAACTATTATGTTACCATCAATCATTTTATTCTTTAGCTTATTAATTACAATAAGTTATATTATTAATTCAATAAATATAATAATGGGATCTGTAGAACTAAATTATAAATTCCAAATAATTATGAAATTTTTAACACCGTTATTATGGTCATATTTCTATTATCTAACACATTAAATTAATTAAAACAAATTATAAACAATTAAAATTATGGGAAAATCAATTTTCTTTCACAGTAAAGATACTACACCGAGAGTGTGTATCTGCGGAGTAGTAAATGAAGAAGGTAATAAATTATCATTTAGTGCTTCTAGAGTTTCAACAAAAACTCAATATGTTAAATCAATAGGTCGTAAGATTGCTCTTGGTAGACAAGAAAAAGGTAGAATCATCAAAGTAGTAGCTATTACTAATGATGATAAATTATCTGATAAATTTATCAATGAAGCAACACAATTAGCTACTTCTATTGCAGCTAATTCTAAATTAGTTAGACCTAATACTGAGAATTTAGTTTCTCCAGCTATTGTAGAATCTAATTAATATAGCTATGGAACGTACTAAAGAACAATCTTTAAATATATTCTACGATAAATTTTTATATCCTTTTATAATAATATCTATTATTAGAGAGATTTTAACTTTATTAATAGCTTTTACATTTAAAGTACATTCACAATATCCTGAACTATATTTAGATGCTAAATTATTAAATCCTAATCCTCAAAATTCCGTTACTTTATGTTGGTTATCTTTAGGATATATTATAATGTTAATATATTTATATATATGCTATAGAATAGTAGTAATAAAGAATAAATCTGATATACATGATCTTAAAGAATATCCATCATTCGTATTAGGAGGTATTTCAGTAATGTTACTTGTACTTTGGGCTGGGTATTTTAGCGTTGATATTAATGGTAAATGTATGTAATAATGAACGAATCAATAAAAAATCCGAACAAATCCTTATTAGACAGAATCAAAGATGATAATGTTAAAAAAGAAGAACATATAACAAGTGTTACAGATAAGGTACAATTATTATTAGCAGCTCCTGATAATTACGCTCAAACTAGAAAAGAATTAGGTTGGGATGAAGAATCTAAAGAGGCTATGAAAACATTAGGTTCTATTGTTGCTGAGAAAAATACTAGAGAAACTTATAAAGATTTATTAGTATATTCTGAGGTAGACTTAATGAAGTTTTTAATCAAGTATGATTATGATATAATCAGAGCTTCAGATTATAAATATAAAACTCCTCAAGAATTATTAGGTATAATTGATGATTATTATCGTAAAAATAACGGTGTATTTTTAGATCAATTCTATATTCTATATCCAAGACATATAGATATGCCTGATAATAAATCTGAGGTAATTAAAAACAGAAATACTCCTAAATCAGAGGAATTAATAGTTATCTACCATACTCCTGAGTCAAGACATTCTGATGAAAACTTTTATGTAGTATTAAATAGTACAGGTAAAGGACAATCAGGATTTAATTACTTAAAGTATTTAATTAAGCCTAAATATTATACACAATTTCAAGAATCAGTATTTAATGGTATATTATTAATGTTAACATTTATGTATGTACTATTTGGAATAGTAAATCATGATGGTATAATAACAAATAATTATATTAATTTATTCCATGCTACATTAGTTTTATTAATTCCAGTATTTTTACCTTATATTTTATATATACCTCATTATAGTAATGCTGATAAATTTTATTTAAAATATGATAAAGAGGTAAATAGTTGGCTTAGAATAACAATGTCTGAGTTTTGTAAAAAATATAGAAGTCACTTAGTCGAATTAAAAAGTTCTATTAGAACTATGTTAATTAGAGATTTATTTATATGGACTACAAAAACATTAAGTACAATAGCATTATTAATTATATTATATATAGGTATAAATGAAACTAGATATTATTTTAAATCTACAGTTCCTGATAAATATGTAATAATAGATACAGATAAAGAGTATGAACCATCTGGAGCATATACAAATGTAATCACAGCGAAATATAATTTTACTCTTGTAAAGAGAGTAGGATTTATGCACTATGAAACAAAAACAATATCACTTAATTCAAATTTCACATATTAATGAAAAGAACCCTATCCATTAAAATAATGCTATTAAGTCTAGTAGCATTATTTTTCTTTAGCATAAGTCAAGCTAAAGATGAAGTCAAAGTTAATCTAAAAGATGTAGGTACAGCCTCAGTATCATTAGATAACGAAAAAGAAATAACTACTAAAGTAGTTGAAGAAGTAAATAATAGCCCAGTAACCAAAAATATAGTTTATAATGATGTGAAATCGCTATTAAATACATTAGGTACTAAAACAGATACAGTTTTAACTAGAGCTTATAATATTGTAGCTAAAGGATCCGCTAGATTATGGGATATATTAGTAACACAACAAAAAGTTAAAGCCTATTATCAATTAGGATTATTATTACTAGAATTAATATTATGCTATAAATTTATATCATTCTTTAATTATATAAATAATACCGTTAAACCTAAATATCGAGAACAGAATGCTGAGAATGCTTTAATTGGATTTGATCTATTAATAGGTATATGTGTAGTAGCATTATTTATATTTGGTTGGTATAATGCCTCTCATTCTATTGATATATATACTGGATTATTTAATCCTGAATATGGGGCATTAGAATATTTATTCCAAGTAGGAAAGAGTTTAAAATAACATAAACTAAGAAACGTCTATTTGGCCTTGCCATGCACGACAAAGTATTTAAAATTGTTATCTCCCAGTGTGTGTGACGTCTATAGTACGCTGGGAGTTTTTAAAATTTAATCTAATATATTATGGAAATATGTAAAACACCTTCTCTTGAAGAAGTTTTAAAGATTAAAGCATCCAGAGAAAAAGAAGAATTAAGAGTTAGAACTTGTATATTATTAGATATATGCCCTGTTTGTGGTGCTAAAATAATAAATTTAGCAGAAAAAGAGTTATACTATGAATATAAAGATAATAATCCTAGTTTTTGGAATAAATTATTTAATAGTACGCGTTATGAAGATTATAGAATTTGCCCTATTGATAAAAATCATTTTTTAAGTAAACGAGAGTATACTACTGGTGATATTTATTAAAATAGTGCAAATCAAAGTAAGCCATACAGCATAATACATAAACTGTATGTAGTTGATATGCCCAAAGTAATATTAAGCGATGCTACACATTAAAGTAGCTATCAACAAGGTTATCACAGTCCTAATTATCTATAGACTCTCTTTAATGAGCTGGAATAGAAATTGAAATTCATATAGTAATATATGACGTATCGTTCCTGAACCAGTAGAAACTGGGTGAGATGAAGGAGGTGCATTACCAGTAGAGGAATCAACGTGTGCTCTACCAATACGAATGAGTTCTCAGCAAGTAGTTAATCTTTTCCGATATATTGTGATGATATATTTATGCTAAGTTTAATATAATGTCCATCTTAACATCAAGTGTACAAGGTTAAAATGACAAGTCAAAAGAATGTTATACTTGTTAGCATTATATTAATTAACTACGTGACCCTACTCTTATAATTGAAGTTCATATAACGTGAAGTATATGTATAAGACAAGAGGGTGCTAAACATTAAAGTTATGAAGCCTAATACTAATCAACAATCGGGTAAGAGTTGTAGATTTTAAATTTTAAAAGATACTTATATGAATAAATTTACAAAACGTATTGTAGTATTTACTATGCATATATGTTACTGGTATTATAAAATACTTAAAAAATAAATTAAATTATGAATAAAAGAATATTATGCCCAAATTGTAGATCAGTATTATCAAGATATGAAGCTACACATAAAAAATGTAGTACTTGTGATGACGATTTATCTGATGATATCGTAGATTTTTTATTAGGTGTTGGTGTAGGTATGGTTATACGATCACTATTTGATAATGATGATTCTAGTAGTTCTTCTAGTGACCTATCTTCTAATTCAGATTCTTCATTTGAAGGGTTTGGAGGTGGAAGTTTTGGTGGAGGAGGAGCTGATTCAGATTGGTAATTAGTACAGTCAGGTGGCGGAATGGTAGACGCTCACAGTATGGTTCCTCAGAAGTGAATTTTAAGTACACGAAATACAGGTTCGATGCCTGTCCTGACTACGGTTCTGTGCTACCTTAATGTACAGAAGGTTTTTAACTTCCTTGAAAAATAGTTAAATTAATCAGGTGGCGGAATTGGTTAAGACGCAGGGGATTACAACCGCTAAGAGATAGCATCAAAAGCCTCCTATTCAAGAGTTGATTACCCGTTCGAATCGGGTCCTGATTTACAAAATAAATTAACTTAATATTATCAATTATGAGTTCTAAAAATTATAATTTTAAATTTACACATTTAACGGAAACTAAACCTGTTAAACAAGATTATTGTGTAAATATTACTAAAAGTAAAATAGGTAGTATTAGAGTTAATATTACTTCTAAAAAAATTAGATTACATCAAGTAGTTATTACAGATTTAAATGTATTAACTATAGATAAGATTATATCTAACAATTTTAAACAATACTTATTTAAATCACATTTAGATACTATATCTAATTTTTTAAAAACTAAATCATATACATTATGAAAGACTACAAATTATCAGACTTCAAACAAGGTACGAAGTTTAAAGGCTTATTAAAATCAGGCGAAGAAGTTAGGGGAATAGTAGAGGTAGAAACTAATCATAAAATATTTTTATGTACTAATAGTTCTACTTTAAATGGACTTAATGGTGAAAGATTAGGATATAAATATTCTTGGTATCTAAATAAATATAATTTTCAAAGAGATTTTACTAACTATTTCCAATCATTCCAATTCATCGGAGAAGAACAAGAGTTTGAGGAATTGACAAGAGGAGGTTATCTATACAACATTACTCGTAGAGATAGAGGTGATGGGATGATGAATGGGGAGATGTTTATAAGTAATGTTTGGCGTTCTGAAACGTGGTATAAAGATGGCAAATATTACTCTAAAGGCGAACACAGGTACGACCTCATCCCCATCAACCTACGCAAAAAAGAACTTCAAGCAAAAGAAGCCGAACTATTAAAGCAGTTAGAAGAAATCAGAAAGGAGCTGGGAAATGAATAAGGAACTAATAGAGAAACTGAAAAGTGCAAGCGATTACATAAAAGGTAGAACACAAGGTATTAGTGTTACATTAAAGTATGAAGAATTTGAATTTTTACTAAAAGCTCTATCCCAACAGAGTGAGCAAGTGGTTGCGGAGGAGTTAATAATAAATGAACTTAACCTATTAAGAACATACTTTGATGTTTCAAAATTAACTGTTAAAGAGCAAAGTCATCATATTCGATTTACTTCAATTATTGTAGATAGGCTTAATCATTACAATCAATTCCTAAAAGAAAAGGAGGGTAAATAATGGATATACATATTTTAGACTGGATAATGATTATCGCTTTAATAGTTTTATATATTTGGTATTTAAAAAGCACAGAAGAAAATCCAATCACTGATTCTATTATAGGTGTAATATTTTTAATAGTACTCTTTATATATACATATCATTACATTTATTTACCAAACAATCTAATAGATACAATTAGTAATATTAATTTTAAACTTTAAAAGGAGTGTAAGTAATGAAAAATAAATATAATTGGTGGACAAAACCAAATCCAGAAGGTGTATCCAATAAAGACGTAGTTTTAGTATTTCTAGCTGGGTTGGGAATATTTTGTACAATGTTGGGAGTTTATTTACTAATCATTTAATCAAAAGGATAACACAAAATGAATAAGATAAGCAAATTTTTAGAAGAAGCATCTTTCATAAAGACGCTAATTACATTATCGATTGTATTGACTATACTATCATATATATTTATATATGGTATATTTTCAAATGCAATTGAATTAAAATTCTTTGAACTAAGGACGCTATATATTAGTATAGCTTCAGGTATTCTCTTTGGGTTTATATTCAGCTATACATTTCTTGAAGCAAAAAAGAATGATAGATTTTGGAGATACTCAGAAGTAGTTTATGGCTTAATCAGCAAAGCTGAAACAAAAGAAGAGCTAAAAAAAGTATATGAAAATGAATTTGTTGAATTAAAGAAGATGTCTTTAGGCGGAGCTCATAATTACGAATTAAGAAGACTCTATACTATAATGAATACTAAGGTAGATTACTTAAAATAAAAATATGAAAAAATTAAAAGTATTATTAGCTACGTTTATAGTATTCGGGCTATTTTCTTGCGAACAACAACGCTCAAGATATTTGGTAATAAATAAAGATAACTCGCCTTATCCAATATTGTGTGATAGCGTGAAAATGATAGACGTTAAACATATAATTATTTATTCAAAAGGACTTAAACAAGAATTATTTACAGATACTAAATTTGTAGTTATTTCAAATTATTAACCTATGAAAGACATTAAACAAGAAGCTGATGCTATTATTAAGCAACATAAACTAGCAACACCTATACTTAATAATTATGCTTGTATAAAACACGCAATAGCATCAACCGAGAATACTATAAAGGTGTTAGAAAATATAATAACACACGATAAAGAACGCTATGGTATTATCTCAAGAGGTGCTACAATAGAAATTGATGAACAAACAGAACTTCTAAATGAATTAAAGAGTAGATTATGAAACCACATCACGTAACATTCGAACAAGCTAAGAAGCTTAAAGAAAAAGGGTTTACAATACAAAATGGTTATGCATGTAGAGAAGGATGGATGAATTACTTTTCTTCATTTACTGGAGAAACTGGAGAACCTGAAAATGACAATGGGTATTGTTATGATAGATTAGGAAATGCTCATCTAATAGAATGTCCTGAACATTGGCAAGTCGTAGATTGGTTGTTGGAGAAGCATGGGATATGGGTTCATGTAAATACTGATATTAAAAAAGAATATTATTTTGAATGTCTACGCATTACCAAGGTTAAAAACGTTATTGGTTATCCAGAAAGAGTTGGGTTTGTTTTTGAAAGATTCACTTCACCATCTCAAGCTTATTCAGCAGCTTTTGATTACATTTTAGATAAAATATTATGAACATAATATCAGCAGAAATATATACGGATCGATTAGTAGAAGAATGGTTAGAACATAAAAAGATTGTAATAGCAGTAGATTTTGATGATACTATATTTCCTTGGAAACATACAAGTTCTAAGGATTTAGAAAGATATAAAAATATTATTAAACTATTACAAGATTGTAAAAAACAAGGTTGTTATATTACAATATGGTCTGCTTGTTCTACTGATCGTTTCCAAGAAATTAAAGACTATTGTAAGTCTATGAATCTAGAAATAGATTCAATTAATGAAAATCCCATTGAATTACCTTATGGGGTACATAAAAAAATATATGCAAATATCTATTTAGATGATAGAGCTGGTCTTAATGAATCATTATTAAGATTAGAACGTGCACTATATATTGTAAAAGGTAAAAATAATTCACAATCCGTAATGGACCAAGTTTTTTAATATGATAACATTAAATTTAGTTGATATGGAATATTCTGATATTCTATATAAAATAAGTAAATTTCCTGATGGTCAGCAACAAATTAATTTATTTGAAAGTCATGCTGATATATCTTTACCAGGTTATTATTATTTAGCTGGAAAAAGCAATGTATATACTTTATATCCTGTTACTATTATATCTCGGTTAAATAATTTTTTAGATTTAGAATTAATTATTTGTGCTGTAAAAGCTTTAAGAAATTTAGGTATTAAAGAAATTCATTTGTATACACCTTATTTTTTAGGAAGTAGAAGTGATAGACAATTTGAAGAAGGCTCTAATAATTATTTAAAAGATGTTATTTGCCCTATTATAAATAGTTTAAATTTTGATTCTGTAACAGTTTTAGATCCGCATTCTGATGTATTAGAAGCTTGTTTAAATAATTTTAAAAAAGTATCTAATTTAGATTTAGTTAAATATTCTCTTAAACTTATATATAGCAAACAACTTATTAATTTGGGAAATAGATATGAAAATAGCAAGGATTTTGTACATGATAAATTTATTTTAGTATCTCCAGATGCTGGGGCTAGTAAAAAAATCTATAAAATAGCTGACCAAATTGATTATAAAGAAGATATTATTACTTGTAGTAAAGATAGGAATATTCATGGTAATTTAACTAAAACTGTTGTACCTACAGCAAATTATGGGTCTAAAGATTTAATTATTATCGATGATATTTGTGATGGAGGAGCTACTTTTATTAATATTGCTAAAGAATTTAAAAAGCTTGATACTTTTAAAGGTAAAATTTATCTTATAGTAACTCATGGTATATTTTCTAAAGGCTTAGAATCTATAATGGAACATTTTGATGGAATATTCTGTACAAATAGCTATTCAGATACAATTTATGCACCAAACATAACAGATGAAGTAGGTGCACAATATAAAATATTTAACCAACTTAATATATTTAAAAATGAACAACTTATTTTACAGAATTATTTAACTTTAAAATTTCGAATCAATGAACACAGCAGTAAAAACAGATTTTTATAAAACAGGACACAAACCTATGTATCCTAATGAAATGAGTAAATTATACTCAAATTTAACTCCTCGTAAATCAAGAATGAAGGGTGTTAATCAAGTAGTTGTATTTGGAATACAAGCATTTATCATTAAATTTTTAATTGAAGATTTTAATAAAAATTTTTTTGGAGCTAGAAGAACAACTGAACCAAGACCTGGGATAAAAGATCCTTTACTTAAAGAAGATATTATTAACCAATATAAACGCCAAATTTCAGTAGATACTAAACATATTGAAGAATTATGGGATTTAGGTTATTTGCCTTTGCATATTAAAGCGTTACCAGAAGGTACAATATGTCCTATTGGAGTACCTTGTTTAACAATTACTAACACACATCCAAATTTTGGTTGGTTAGTTAATTATTTAGAAACTCCGATGTCCGCAGAATTATGGGGACCTATTACTTCAGCTACAATTGCTCACGAGTATAAAAAATTACTTACTAAATACGCATTAGAAACAGATCCTGAAAATATTGGGTTTGTTCAATGGCAAGGTCATGATTTCTCAATGAGAGGAATGTATGGTATTGAAGCTGCTATTTTAAGTGGTATGGGTCATTTAACATCATTTACAGGCACTGATACTATCCCTGCTATTTATGCTTTAGAACAATTTTATGCAGCTGAAGGATTAATTGGTGGTAGTGTACCAGCAACTGAACATTCAGTTATGTGTATGGGTACTAAAGAAGCTGAAATAGACACATTTAGAAGATTATTAAAGGTAGTACCAACAGGTATTTTATCTGTAGTGTCTGATACTTGGGATTTATGGAAAGTATGTACTGAATATTTACCTCAATTAAAAGAAGAAATTCTAGCTCGTGATGGTAAATTAGTTATTCGTCCTGACTCTGGAGATCCAGTTGATATTATTTGTGGATTAGATTTAAAACATTTTGATAAAGTAGGGAGAAAAGCAAAATTTCCAGGAGAAAAAGGTGTAATCGAATTACTTTGGGATATTTTCGGTGGTACAGTAAATGAACAAGGTTACAAAGTATTAGACCCACATATTGGAGCTATTTATGGTGATTCAATCACATTAGATAGAGCAGAACAAATTTGTGAGCGTTTAAAAGCTAAAGGATTTGCATCAACTAACATTGTATTAGGTATTGGTAGTTTTACTTACCAATATAATACTAGAGATACGTTTGGTTTTGCTGTTAAAGCAACTTATGGTGAATTAGAATTTAATGAATACGCTGAATGGCAATCACCAGAAGCATTAGAACCAGCTAGTTGGACTGAACGTAGAGAAATCTTTAAAGACCCAATTACTGATGATGGTACTAAGAAATCTAAAAAAGGTTTATTAAGAGTTGATTATAATGAAGAAGGACAACTTGTGTGTTATGATCAACAAACAGATGAACAAGAAGAACAAGGTTTATTGCAAACAGTGTTTTTAGATGGTAAATTAATTAATCCTGTTACTTTAGAACAGGTTCGTGAGCGTTTAAAAGTTTAAAAATGAAAAAACTAATAGCAATATTAGTCTTTAGCTTATTATTATCTATCTCATTTGCTGGGGTAGATAATATGAAGCAGAGACAACCTGGACAAGCTCCAGTAGAACAGATTGAACCAGATCATCATCAAAATGGTCATAATCATGGAGGTAATCCTAATGTTCCTATAGATTATGTTCCAGCATTAATGATAATATTCTTAGGAATAGTTATTTTTGGAATTTATTATATATCAAATGAATATAAAAACCCGAGACACTAAAGAGACTAGACGTATATTACAAATATTACGACGTATGTCTATAACTAAAATTAAAAAATCTAAAAAAATTTATTCACGTAAAAATAAAAATTATGGGCTCTCCAAAATTGATTAAAGTATTTGAAATAGGAGATGTAACTCCTAAAAAAACTTATGATTCAACGAACCATTATATTTGTACTACAAATAATGCATTAGAAATTATTCTCAATCAACCAGATAAAGAAATATCTGTAGTATATGGTGAGGTTGTAGTATTTTCAGGACCAATTAATAATTTTTACGCAGTAGTAGAATAACTATGGAATCATTCGCTTTATTAATAATTGTAGTGCTAATACTTGGAGTATTTGCTTACATAACAAGACCTTATAACCAATGCTACCACCATTGGGATACAACAACACCAGTAGATAATGATACTACTGTTGTACATGAACATATTTGTAATAAATGTGGTAAAATTGAACAAAGTTATTATTATAAAAATCCGAATCATGGAAGCTAAAAAAAGTAAAAACATAAAATTACCTTCATTACAATATGCTTTAAAACAGCAAATACAATCTTATTCTAAATCAATTATTTTAGATATTTCTAAAATTACTGAGGAACATTGGGGATTATTAGGAATAAAATTTAAATTACAATCTGAAAAAACTCCTACAAGAAAAGAGTTTACTAGAGGATTTAGCATGTTAATTTGGACGGAATCTCCTACAAATAATTGTCAATTGAATTCGATATCTAGTTATGGATCTAATATAACATTTGCCTCAGTTTTTAAATACAATTTAATTTGTAGTAATGAAGTTAAAAAACATATTATGAATGAAATAATG
>JACCDQ011155410.1_pt1 | contig 22850 bp, 15 predicted proteins | sample 7446031 | NCBI WGS metagenome assembly JACCDQ01 (sample SAMN15323442, study PRJNA562643) | freshwater metagenome | isolation source: river surface water | place: USA:Blue River Watershed | collected 2017-08-17 | reverse complement strand
AAGGTTATTCGGATAAAACAAAAGTTGTTTTCATTTCTCAAATCACAAGTAGTACAGGTTTAATTTTGCCTGTTAAAGAAATTTGTGAAGAAGCTAAAAAACGTGGTTTAACGACGATTGTTGACGGTGCGCATGTTCCAGCGCACATCGATTTGAATTTATCCGAATTAAAAGCAGACTTTTATACAGGCGCTTGTCACAAATGGATGATGACACCTAAAGGTTCTTCCTTTTTATATGTTCATCCAGATTATCAGAAAGCGTTAGATCCTTTAATTGTTTCGTGGGGTTACAAAAGTGCCGCACCATCCAACTCTCAATTTTTCGACTATCATCAATTCAATGGAACAAGGGATTTCTCTGCCTATTTGACAATTCCAAAAGCAATTGAATTCATGGAGAAACACAATTGGAAAGAAAAAACGGAAGAGTGCCGAAATCAACTAATTGAAAATGCGCCGAAATTGTTCAAACTTCTCAAATCGAAACCACTTGCTCCTCTAACGAAAGAATTCTTTGGACAACTTTGCTCGGCTGAAATCAAAACAAATGAACCCGAGAAATTACAGCGATTGCTTTTCGAAAAATACAAAATTGAAATTCCAGTGATGCGCCACGGTGACAAATGCTATATTCGTTTTTCTTTCCAAGTTTTCAATACGGTGAGTGAAATTGATTATTTAATCGATTCTTTAAGCGACATAATTCAATCTACAGATTTAATAAAACTTCATTAATGAACTACGTTTTCCTTTTTTTCATTCTTTTCACCTTTGAAGGTTTTTCGCAAGACACGCTTCTGATAGAAGAGAACTATTATTACGGAAATAAAATCATTCAAGTGAATGGAAAAAAAGACACGGTTCAATTTGAATATTCTAAAAATGGAAAACTGTTGTCAACGCTTCCTATTTCAGGACCAACTAATCCAGTTCATTACATTCGATATTATTCAACTGGAAAAAAAATGTGGGATAAAACGTTAGTAAATAATGTTGAACATGGTAATTCTATTTTTTATTCAGAAAGTGGTAAACCAATTGCCGAATTAAAATTTGAAAATGGTAGAATTGAAGACACGCTGTTTATCCATTCCAAAGTAACTGTTTTCATAGGTAAAATATCTTACACATCACTTATTTATGGCGGTGTAGAATTAGAAAATGGTCAATCAAATATTTCAGAATCAACTGGAGCCTTGAGTTATTACCCATTTAAGTTGGTGGAAGTAAATAGTGAAGCTAAAACAGAGCATCATTATACAACTGATCGTTTTGGGAATTTCTATATCGGTGCACCTCGTAAAGAAATTGTTTATGGCTTTTTTCCTGGCAACTATCCAAAAAAACAAATTAATAAAAACACATTATTTCCTGAAACGGAAATGCTCATGTCAGGATCATCTTCTTGGTCACTTTCATCAACTTTTGAAGTTTATAAAACAAGTACAATTCAAGAGATTAACATTCATAGTTCCTCTGTAGGTTACGCACCATGAACCTTAACAATTTATGATTTTATAAAAAACCAATTTGAATTACTGTTTAACTAAAAATTACTCATTTGTTAAATATTTAATAATCATTCTATTTTTTAGTTCTAAATTCAAAATCTCATTGAAGCCACCTACTCAAATTCATACAAATGAAAAAGAGATTACTACTTGCTTCTTTAAGCGCATTTATTTTTTCTAATGAACTCAGTGCTCAAATTCGTTTGAGTGAGGTTTCACAATCCAATATCAGTACAATTGTTGATGAGGACAATGAATATGATGATTGGTTCGAAATTCGCAATGACGGTGCTACAGCTGTTGATTTAAACGGTTACATCGTTGGCAAAAATGCCAATCAATTTCAATGGACTTTGCCAGCGTATTCGTTACTTCCTGGCGAACATAAATTGATCTTTGCAAGTGGAAAAAACCGAATTCCGACAATTGACCATTATGAAACAATTATATCAGCAAATGATGCGTGGCAATACATTGTTCCAACAACAGAACCTGCATCTTCTTGGAGACTACCTGGAACAACACTTACTGGTTGGTTAACTGGAATTGGTGGTATTGGATTCGGAGATAGTGATGATGGTACAACAGTTGGAACATGCACAAGTGTATATTCTCGAAAAACATTTACGCTAACAAATCCTGCAGAAATAGAACGACTCGTTTTATTCATGGATTATGATGACGGTTTTGTTGCCTATATAAATGGTGTTGAAATTGCTAGAGCAAATATTGGAACTGTAGGAACAAACCCTGCATTCAATGCTTTTGCAGCATCAAGTCACGAAGCTTTGGTTTACCAAGGAATGGCAACAAACATGTTTGAAATCAATTTATCAGCATTAGCGGGAGTTTTGGTGACAGGTGAAAATGTGCTTTCAATTCAAACGCACAACAATTCAGCTACATCAACAGATTTAACTGGTAATGCATATTTAGCTGTCGGATTGAACACAACTAATACGTATTTCTCAGCTACATTGCCATGGATGAACTTAGTTCCACCTACAGCATGGCATACAAACTTCACACTTTCAACAGGGGATGTTTTGACGCTTGCAGATCCTACAAATACATTATTGGAACAATTCACACTAACTCAGATACCTGTTGACCATTCAAGTAATAATAATGGTACAAGCTGGTGTATTAGTCCTAATCCTACGCCGGGAGCTAGTAATTCAGCAAGTTGTTTTGCGTTGATGCTGGAAAAACCTATTTACTCAGTTCCTGCAGGGATTTATGCTTCTGCACAAACTGTTACATTAACTTCCAATCAAGTTGGAGCTGAAATTCGTTATACATTAAACGGAAGTATTCCAACTGCAACATCTGCACTTTATACTGGACCAATTACAGTACCAGCAACAAAAGTATTAGCAGCACGATGTTTCGATCCTGCAGGTACAGCTTTACCAAGTTTAACTGAGAAAAATAGCTACATTATCAATGAAGCTTACATTGGATTACCTGTAATATCAATTTCCACTGATTCATTAAATCTGTATGATGTAAATACGGGAATTTATGTTTTAGGTCCACCGGATTACAATACAAACTATCCATATTTTGGAGCAAATTTCTGGGAGGATTGGGAAAAGTATTCATACATAGAATATATATCAACTGATAGTACACAAAAATTTGAAGGAGCGATTGGATTAAAAATTCACGGTGGATGGTCACGTGCGCAACCACAAAAAAGCTTCCGTGTTAAATGCCGCGACGATTATGGAATGTCTAAAATCAATTATGCATTAATCCCAGACAAACCATACGTTACGAAATACAAAGATTTCAACTTAAGAAATGGTGGTAACGATTACAATGGTTCAAGAATGCGCGATGCATTTATGCAGCGTTTAACGAAAAATACACATACTATGTACATGGGATATTCGCCAACAATTGTCTTTTTGAATGGTGAGTATTTTGGAGAATATGAAATTCGTGAAACCTTGAACAATGATTATATCGAAAACAATACTGGGTTTGACTCGGATAGTGTTTCAGTATTAACAGAGAACTACATGGCGTTCGAAGCGAATGATGGTACGATGGATAATTTTTGGCCAATGTACAATGCAATTGCGGCAGCAGATCCAGCGAGTCCTACCTTTTTTGCTTTAGCAGACTCATTAATTGACTTAGAAAATTATGCTGATTACATTATTACAGAAACTTATTATGGAAATGGTGACTGGAGTAATGGCCAAGCGAATAACATTAAATACTGGAATGTCCCAGGTGAGAAATGGAAAATGTTGTTAATGGATTTGGATTTTGGCTATGGTCTTTACGGAGCTACAGCAAATGACAACTTCCTTGTACAAGCAACGAATGATGCATTTATTCACATGGATATTATTACTGGAAAATTGTTAGCAAATCAGCAATTCAGAACATATTTCATTGATCGATATGCCGATTTGATAAACACAATTTGGCAACAAAACAAGGTTGTAAGCACAGGTAACACAATGATTAATGAAGTTGCACCATGGATCCCAAGACATCATACGCGTTGGAGTGGAAACATGAACAATTTCTTGAATACGATGACGAACATGCAAACTTGGAACAACAACCGCATCACAGGTGCAAGAAACGTTGTTCAATCGCATTTTGCTTTAACTGGACAAGTTACGTTTGATTTAGATGTACAACCTGCAGGAGCTGGAAGAATTCATATTTCTACCATCGAGCCAAGCGAACAAGAATATCCTTGGAACGGTGTTTATTTCAAGGGAGTTCCTGTTAAAATCACTGCCATCGCTAATCCTGGATATTCATTTGATCATTGGAGTCCAAATTCACTTTTCCCAGCAAACAACTCAAATCAAGTCTTAACTATCACTCCAACAGTCAACGCTGGATTTACAGCATGGTTCACAGGTTCAACAGAAACAAATCCATTGGAAATTTCTGAACTTATGCCGAACCCAGAAAACTCAATTGATGGTGGAGATTGGATTGAAATTCACAATAAACTTACTGTTCCATTGGATGTAAGTGGAATGACAATCGAAGACACAAATTACTTCCATGTCTTTACTTTCCCGTTGCAAACGATTATTCCAGCAGATGGACGATTAGTTGTTGTTGAAGATACTGCACTTTTCCATGCGCAATATCCTTTTGTCACAAACTATATTGGAAACTTAGGATTCTCATTAAAAAATGCTGGGCAGACTTTGTATATTAAAAAAGCAAATGATTTTATTTTAACAGAAGTTACTTATTCAACAAGTTCACCTTGGCCGATTGGAACGAATGGTTATGGTCGTTCAATTGAATTTGAAGGAAACAGTCAAGGACAAAATGATCCTAATGCATGGTTCGCTGGATGTGTAGCTGGTTCCCCAGGAGAACCTTATTTCGCTTGTGATTCTACAATCATTGTTTCTGAGATTAACTACAAATCAATTTCCACTTCTGATGCTGGTGATTGGTTTGAAATCCATTCGACTTCCACAACTGATATTGACCTTTCTAATTGGACAATGAGTGATGGTGGGATTACAGGATCTTATGTATTGCCTGTTGGGACAATTCTTCCTGCTAATGGATATTTAGTGATTGCTAAAGACACTGCACTTTTCCATGCAATTCATCCAAATGTATTAAACGTTGTTGGACCTTCATTAATCTCACTTGGTGGTTCAGACGGAATTATACTTTACAACGATTTAGGTGTTAATCAATTCTCAGTGAATTATGAAAATAGTGCACCATGGACCACTGAACCAGATGGCAACGGAAAAACATTGGAATTATTGAGTTCAACTGGTTTAATGTGTGATGCAACGAATTGGTTTGCTGGTTGTCCGGATGGTTCACCAGGAAAAGCATATCTACCTGGTTGTGGTTTAGGAGTTGAAGAATTAACAAATGATGAATTGCAGATTTATCCAAACCCAACTTCAAGTACGTTGACTATTAATATGCTTGTAGGTGGTGATATCGTAATTTACAACCTTATGGGAGAACAATTATTTGCGAAAAAAGTAAATAATGGACTTCAAACAATTGATGTTAGCACTTTAAAAGCTGGTTTCTACTTTATACAAGTTGGATCATCCAGAAAAATGTTTAGCAAAATCTAAACAAAAACCTTAACAGAAAGAGAGCGATTGTACAAATTCAATCGCTCTTTTTTTTATTTCAACTTTTCTTTTAGTCGAATGCACCATTTTTAACACATTAATCGTCTTTTGTGTTAACACAAGATTAATATTTTGGTTACATTAGCGACAAGTTACTATTACTATGCAAAAAATAACAACATTTTTATTTGGTGCGTTAATCGCATCATTTTCTCAAGCGCAATATTGTACGGCAGTTGGTCCAACAAGCACAATTGATTCAAATGTGGGTTCGGTTTCTTTAACAGGGGTTGTAGGATCTATTAACTTTACTGGTTGTCCAGGGGTTGTTGGATTGCAAGATTTAACTGCACTTGGAACAACATTAAACGCTGGTGCGCCTTACACTGCTTATGTTCAATTCAGTACATGTGGTGGAAATTACGCAGGAGCTGGCACTGCATGGATTGATTTTGATCAAAGTGGAACTTTCGACCCTACCGAAGCAATTGGAACCTGGGTAGGAACTCCTCCAACAGCACTTTCTGTTTTTAACTTTACAGTTCCAGCAGGAGCACAAAATGGTACAACTCGTATGCGTGTCACACAGCAAGAGCAAGGTACTTTACCATTGAATCCTTGTGCTTCATTCACTTGGGGTTCGGTTATGGATTTTTCAATAACAATTGGAAACGGAATCGATTGTTCTGGATATGTTGGTGACGAAACAACTGATGCAATTCCTGTTACATCTTTACCTTTCACCGATACAAGAGATAATTCTGTTTGTTATTCAAATCAAAATTTAGTTTATAATTCTCCAGATATTTATTACGAATTCAATCCATCACCAATGATGCAAAGTGTTAATGTTTCCTTGTGTGGATCAACATTTGACACATTTTTAAGTGTTGTAGATGCGGCAGGAAACATCATCGCATTTAATGATGACGAAGAATCGTGTGGAACATCCTCTGAATTGACGTTTAATACCCAAGGATTAGGTTTGTGTTACATTATCGTTGAAGGATGGGGTAATGAAAGTGGTGAATACACATTAAACATCGATGCAAATTACCTAGGACAAACAGAACTTGACAATGAGCACGTTGTAGTTAGTCCAAATCCAGCAAATGAATCCATTTTGATCACAGGATTTGAAGGAAAAGTTGAATTATTTGATATTTCAGGAAAAATGGTGAAATCAATCGCCGACTTCAACGGTGAAAAAATTCTTGTGAATGACCTTGAAAGTGGATTGTATACACTCGTTTTTTCCAAAGATGGTGCGCATTTTTCTAAAAAATTAATGATTAACTAATGAAAATTACTCTTTCTTGTTTATTCTTTGCTTTTGGCTTGATTTCATTCGCGAATCCTTGGTATCAAAAATTTGATTTCCCAGGTGATGCACGCCACAGAGCTACAGGATTTTCCATTGGTACAGATGGCTATATTGGATTAGGCCACATCAATTCTGTTGTAGATGTTGAATACGAAGATTTTTGGAAGTATGATCCAGCATCAAATTCTTGGAGTCAAATTGCAAATTTCCCTGACGGACAATGTTTTCATGCAACGGCATTCGTAATCAACAACAAGGCGTATGTTGGAACAGGTCGCAAAGTAAACGGAAGTTATTCAAAACACTTTTATGAATACGATCCAACAACAAACAATTGGGCGCAAATTGCTGACTTACCAGGTGCTGCACGTCGGGGTGCCGTTAGTTTTTCTGTAAATGGAAAAGGTTATTGTGGTACAGGACAAACAACATCTGGGTATTCTACAGATTTTTACGAATACAACCCAGCAACCAATCAATGGATTCCACGTGCTAATTTTCCAGGAATTGCTAGAACTTCGGCTGTCGCATTTGCTATTGGCGATTATGGATATTTAGGAACAGGAGATTCAAATAGTGGTTCAACAAATGATTTCTATCAATTTAATCCTGCAACAAATCAATGGATTCCCAAAGCAATGGTTGGACCTGTAACACGACAAGAAGCATGTGGATTTGCTGTAAATGGTAAAGGTTATATTGGAACGGGTGATGATTTTTCAAGCGGTAATAATTATCCAGATTTTTGGGAATATAATCCTGCAACAGAAACTTGGACTCAAATCGAAGACTTTGCGGGAACAGCAAGACGTTACTTAGTTGGTTTTGCCATTGGGAATCGAGCGTATGTTGGAACAGGTACAAATGGAACGAATATGAAAGATTTTTGGATGTTTGATCGCAATCTTTCCATTATCGAGAATAAACTGGAGGAGATTGAATTTTCTATCTTTCCAAATCCGTGTTCAGAGTACTGTGTATTTGATTTCAAAAATGCACTAGATTCAGAAGAAATTAATAAAATGACAATAAAATTAGTCTCTTTAGATGGAAAAGAATTAATCAATCAACCGCTTTTATCGAATTATTGCAAATTAAAAACAGACCATTTGAAAAATGGAATCTATGTTTATTCGATAGAATTTGATCATTTGACAATTAAATCTGGTCAACTAATAATTGCCAATTAATGAGAGTTAAACTTAATCTTTTGGTGTTTTTTATTCTAGGAAGTTTTGTATCATCAGCACAGCCCTGGTTTCAAAAAGCAAGTTTTGGTGGATCTGGTAGACATCGATCTGTTGGAATTGCTATCGGTAACAAAGGTTATATTGGTACTGGTCACGTGAATGGTACAGGTGTAGATATTTCCTACAAAGATTGGTGGCAATATGATCCCGCTTCAGATTCATGGACGCAAAAAGCTGACTTTCCAGTAAGTGGTCATGGTGTTACTGCTTGGGGAACAGAAACCAGAGGATATGTTGGCGGTGGCTCTGCGCTTACTAATCAATTCTATTGTTATAATCCCGTCAATAATACATGGACGAGTATTGCAAACTGTCCACTTAGCCCTGGAGATGTGCAAGGGTTTTCGGTTCAAAACAAAGGATATGTTCTTTCTGGAAATAGTATTGCAGAATATGATCCAACAACGAATACTTGGACATTAAAAGCGAATTGTCCAATTACAATCAACACATGGAGTTCTGCTTTTGGAACTTCAGGAAGTGGTTTTGTTAAATCAGGCATTAATTTATACGAATTTAAACCATCTCAAAATCAATGGATTCCAAGAGCAAGTTTTCCAGGACTTTGTACAAATGGAAGTTCAGCTTTTGCTATTGACGGAAAAGGATATATAACGTGTGGTTATGTCGGTGGACTTTCAACAGTTACTGACCAAGTGTGGGAATTCAATTCAGGATCAAATTCATGGAGTTTAATTGGTGAATTCCCTGGAACTTCTAGACGATTCCCTGTTGCTTTTGCTGTCGAAGGAAAAGGTTATTTCGGAACGGGAACAAATGGAATAAATATGAATGATTTTTGGCAATTCAATTACAATCCACTTGGAACGGATGAATTAATTATTGATGCTTCTAACATTAATGTCTATCCAAATCCAATTACGGATCAAGTCACTTTTGCTTTTAATCTTTCGGACTATTCTAAATTGTCAGGTTGTTCACTTTCAATTTACAATCTTCAAGGAGAACTCATTGAAAACAAAATTGGGCTAACTCCTATTCTAACAATTGAACGCAATTCAAAAATTAACGGAATGTACATTTACAAAATTTCATCTTCTGATAACGTTGTGTACACTGGTAAACTTATTTATAATTAATTATGAAGCAATTCATTCTACTTTTCATCGGTATTCTTCCCTTTGTTGCGGTAAGTCAAACTGAAAATTTTTGGACAAAAAAAGCTGATTTTCCAGGCTTAAAACGTGAGCGTGCTGTTGCCTTTGCTATTGGTGATTACGGTTATATTTGCTCTGGAGTTGATTCAGCAGAAGTTGTTTTAAACGATTTGTGGCAATACAATCCTGCGAATGACACTTGGACACAAAAAGCCAATTTACCGGGTTCTGTTCGTCGCGATGCAATTGGTTTTGCGATAAATTCCAAAGGATATGTTGGAACTGGTATTGACAACGATGAATCGATGTTAGGAACGAAATTAAATGATTTCTGGGAATACAATCCTGCAACAAACATGTGGACACAAAAAGCAAATTTCCCTGGTTCCGGAGGATTAGGAGTTTACTTTGCTACTGGATTCAATATTGATTCTAAAGGATATGTCTGTGGCGGAAAAACAGGACCTAACACGTACACAAGTCAATTTTGGGAATATAAACCAAGCATTGATGAATGGACACAACGCACGAATTTCCCAGGTGGAGTTCGTTATCAATTAGCATCATTCTCAGTTGGCTATTTTGGCTATGTTGGATTAGGTGCAAATCAAGATGTATTCAAAAAGGACTTTTGGAAATACAACGGCGGAACAAATGAATGGACGCAAATTGCCGACCTTCCTGCTTGGGAACGTGGTGGAGCTTGTACTTTTTCAATCGGAAACAGTGGATTTGTTTGCTTGGGATCGAATGGTGGTGTTTTAAGCGATTTATGGGAATACAAACCAGATTTAAACGAATGGTTTGTTCGTGCAACGTATGGTGGTAGCGAACGCAAGAATGCGGTTTCATTTGTGGTTAACAATCGTGCTTATGTTGGTACCGGCAAAGGTGTTTCAGGTAAAAAAGCATCGATGTATGAATACACTCCAAAACAAGAATTGATGGCAGGAATCAATGAATTGGAGAAGGTTGACTTTTCAATCTATCCAAATCCTTCTAATGGTTCGTTCACACTTCAAAGTCAATCAAAAGACATTGAAACAATTCGAATTTTCACAACAGACGGACGCTGTGTACAATCAATCAAATACAAAGAAATGCAAGAGATTAAATTGGATCGTTTCAATCTAACGAACGGAATTTATCTTGTGGCTTGTTTGGATCAACATGGTACACTTTTAGGCACACAACAACTAATGCTTTACTAAGAATGAAAAAAATCATTTATACACTTGTTGCATTTTCAACCTTATCATTTGCAACTCATGCACAAGATTATTGGCAGCAAAAAGATTCAGTCAACGGTGCAGGTAAATCTGTTTGTGGATTTTTTGTTCTCCAAAATGAAGGCTACATCGTTGGTGGTCTAGACGAATACAGCTTTTTACGAAAAATGTATTCTTACAATCCCGGACAAAATGATTGGGACAATGAAAACTCAATTGGAGGACCAAACGGTGATGGTTTAGACAGAGGTTCAGCTTCAACGTTTTCAATTGGAACGAAAGGATACATCTGTTTAGGTCAAGGGCAAACGAATCCTTATTTCAAAGATACTTGGGAGTTTGATTCCGAAACAGGCGCATGGTCTCAAAAAGCTGATTTCTTAGGAAGTGCGCGTAGACAAGCATTTCAGTTTGCAGTTGATGGCTTTGCATATGTGGGCGGTGGACAAGATGCTACTGGCTTGAAAAAAGATTTTTATAAATACGATCCAGCAACCAATGTTTGGACCCAATTGAATGATTTTGCTGGAACGGCTAGAAGACAAGCTACAGCTTTCGCAATGGGTGCAGAAGGTTATGTAGGAACTGGAGATGATGGCGTTTTACGCAATGACTTTTGGATGTATGTTCCATCAACTGACACATGGATTCAAAAAGCAAATTTCCCTGGAACACCAAGAGCAGGTGCTGTTTCTTGGGGAATTTTCCCAACTGGATTCATTGCTACAGGTGAAGACAATACTTATACCTACAAAAAAGACGTTTGGGAATACAATTACTTCGCAAATGTGTGGGTGCAACGTACAGATTTAACAGGACCAGCGCGTAAAAATGCAGTTGCCTTTGTAATCGATGGAATCGCCTATTTGGGAACAGGATATAATGGAACTTTCTTAGATGATTTCTATGCGTATTATGGAATTGTTGGATTGGATGAAAAAACAACAACGTTTACTTCAAGTTGCTTTCCGAATCCAACTGTAAATGAAGTGATTATTACAGGTGAAATTTCAAATTTGGAACAATCTTCATTACGCGTATTCTCGATTTCTGGTCAAGATGTAACAGAACAAGTTGAATATACCTATGCATCGAATGAAATGAAACTTTCTATTGGAAATTTAGCTCCTGGAAATTACATTTATAAATTAATCAATACCGACAATCAATCCACCTCAACCGGCAAAATAATCAAATTGTAATGAAGACACTTTCATTTTGCATCGTAGCATTGTTCCTTTTTGCTTGTTCACAACCAAGTTCAAATTCATCCACTGAAGAAACAAGTGAAAACACAAATGATGTTTCTTCAGAAGAAAAATTCGAGGTGATCACAACGGTTAATCCGGATCAATCTTTTGGTTATCAAATTTTGAAAGATGGTAAATTGATGATTGACCAAAAAAACATTCCAGCGATACAAGGAATTCAAGGATTTTCTTCTAAAAAAGATGCTGAAACAACGGCAAATTTTGCGATTGAAAAAATTAAAAAAGGCGCCTTCCCTCCTACTATTTCGGTTGACGAATTAGATAGTTTAGGTGTAATCGAAAAATAATTTATCTACACTTAATTCCCGTAAAACGATTTAGTTCTAAGGTTCCTTGACTAACTTTTTTTAAATCCTTTAAATTATCGCTAATCAACATTTTAGAGTTGTATAAATTGGATTTTCAGTGTATTTTTGGCAACTGAAACCAATTAATTATTCAACATAATCGACTCTACACTATGAAGAATCTCTTCATTCTATTGCTATCATTTTCTCTCTCGAGTTTAGCTTATTCTCAAAATTGCACTTACAGTTTTAAAGGCAATCTGACTGAAACAAACAAGGAAACAATTTTGAATGAATTATCGCTCGTTCCTCTGGTTGAAAATTGTACCGTGATTTTCAAAATTGACCAGCAAATGGGACAAATTCGATTTTCATTAAAAAAATCCAACGAACGCAATGAAAACGAGAGCCCATTCTCTCCCATTGATGTTAAAGCTATTTTATTAAAATACGCCTTGGAACCAGTTGATTTCACACTGAATTAAGCCACTCTTTTATGAAAATCTATTTTTCTTTTTGTCTTGCTTTTCTGAGCACGTTTGCTCTTTATGCACAATCAGACAATTGTTCTACCGCAACTCCATTAAGCGTTAATAGTTCTTGTGTTACAACTGCTGGAACAAGTGCGAGCGCTACACAATCGATTGCAGGATGCACAGGAACGGCTGATGATGATGTTTGGTACGAATTTGTCGCTACAGGAACATCTCAACAAATTGTTGTTACTCCAAGTGCTAGTTTTGATGCCGTGGTGCAATTGTTTTCTGGAACTTGTGCCGCGTTGATTTCAAACACGTGCAAAAATGATTTCGGTGTAGGCTTAGCAGAAACTATTAATGCAACCGGATTAACAATCGGTAACACCTATAAAATAAGAGTTTACCATTTTGCATCTGGAGCTGGTTCTGGAACATTTACAATTTGTGTCACAAATCCACCTGTAGCGCCTTCAAATGATGCGTGTGGTGGAGCAGTAACACTTTCAGTTAATCCAAGTTGTTCGTATACAGCAGGAACAACGGTTGGCGCAACACAATCCTACACAGGTTGTTCTGGAACAGCTGACGATGACGTTTGGTACAAATTCGTTGCTACAAATGCCGTTCAAACAATTACGGTGCACCCAACAAGTACAATGGATGCTGTTATTCAATTGTACTCAGGTACGGGATGCTCAACTCTATCTGCTATGACATGCCAAGACAACACGTTTAATTCGCAAGATGAACAACTTTCAGCGGTTGGGCTTATTCCAGGACAAATCTATTACGTGCGTGTTTATGATTATTACGTTGGAACACCTGGAACATTTCAAATTTGTGTAACGGGTACTGCAACAGCAGCGCCAACAAATGATGAACCATGCTCAGCAATACAATTACCAACCGTAACGGCTTCTTGTGTATATTCTCAATTTACAACAATTGGAGCCACATCAACAGTTGCAGCGCCAACTCCTTCAAGTTGTGTCGGAGGTTCGGGACTACAACAAGGTGGATACTCAGCAACCTCAAAAGACGTTTGGTTTAAAATTACTGTTCCGTCATCAGGAAGTATTCAAGTAACTTCTGAACCTAACATTGGTACTGGCGCAATTACGGATGGTGTAATGGCATTGTATTCTGGAACGTGTGGTTCGCTTACACAAATAGCTTGTTCAGACGATCATACCCTTTATCCAGGTACTGCAAATGATTTATTGCCTATGATTTCAGCAAGTTCATTAACTCCAGGTTCTACCGTGTATTTGCGTTATTTTGGTTACGGTTCTTCTTCCGGATTATTCGGTATTTGTGTCTCTACCACAACAAATGATAATTGTGCAAATGCGCTATACATCTGTGACATTAATGGATACAGTGCTTCAACAAGTGCTGCTTACACGCCAGACAGACCAGATAATATGCGAGGAAACAACGAAGACATCAATGGTGTTAATCAAGTAGATGGAATCAACACGGGAGGAATTTTTGGTCAAGGTGGATCTTGGGGAACAGGAGCACCGGCGTTTGACGTGACAATTAACAACAACTCTTGGATCAAATTCACGGCTTCATCAACTTCAGCAACATTGGATGTTTCAATTTTCGATTGTTGGGTGGGAAATTATCCTTCTGGTGGAATTCAAATGCAAATTTTTGAAGGAAATAACTGTACGAATTTCGTTCCCGTTTCAAACTTCATGGAAAATAGCACTGGATTTACAATCACCGCAAACAATTTAACCATTGGTAATAATTATTATTTGATGGTTGATGGATTTGCAGGTGACATTTGTAATTATACCATTACAGCTCAATCAGGTGTTCAATTTCCAGATATTGCGAATGTCGCCCCTATTTGTGCTGGACAAAGTGTTACTTTAACCGCGCCATCAGGTGCTACCTCTTATGAATGGCAACACAATGGTGCCACAACACAATCCGTTACCGTAACACCAGGAACAACGCAATCCTATTTTTGTGAAGTTTCTGGGTTGTGCGGCTACAAACAAATGTTAGACGTAACAGTGCAAGTAAATCCTTTGCCAAACGTTTCCATTGCAGAAGGATCAAGTGTTTCAATTTGTACCGGAAATTCAACTACTTTGACAGCAAACGGAGCAAGTTCCTATTCTTGGAATACGGGTTCTACTTCTACAAGTTTAAATGTAAATCCAACTACAACAACAAGCTATACGGTTACTGGAACAAGTTTAGGATGTACAGCTTCAGCAACAACTTCTGTCGTTGTAAATGCACTTCCAACCTTATCTGTTAACCCTACAAGTACGAATTCAAATTGTGGTGCTTCAACTGGATCATTGAATGGAGCTGTTGGATCTGGAGCAGGAACCTTGGATTATCTGTGGACAAATGGATCAGGAACGACGATTGGAACAACTACTTCCGTTTCAAGTTTACCTGCAGGCGTTTATAATTTAGCAATCACGGATGACAATGGTTGTGTTGGAAATTTCGGTCCATTCAACATTATCAATCCAGGAGCACCAGCTGCACCAACAATTGTTGTAGACGATGCAACACCTTGTAATTTAGGAACAGTGAACTTTAGTGTTTCAAGTTCTACTAGTGGAGCAACATTCAATTGGACTGGACCAAATGGTTTCATTTCTACATCAAATGCATTTGTAATCAATAACATTAGTTCATCGGATGTTGGGAATTATTGTGTTACTGCGACTTCTGCTGGATGTACTGGTCCTTCAAGTTGCCAAACTATTACAATTCAAACGCCTCCAAACATTCAAATTGACGCTTCGGGTGATGATTCCTCTATTTGTTTGAATGCAGATTTTGATTTACTTGCTTCAGGTGGGACAAATTATTCATGGAGCGGACCAAATTCTTTCACTTCAACAAATTCTACGATTTCATTCACAAATGCTACGAATCTCTTAGCTGGATATTTTTATTTATCGGGGACAGATGTAAACGGTTGTTCAGGTGAAGATTCAATCCTAATTTCAATCTTTAATCTTCCAAATCTGACCTTAAATTCATCTGCAAATAACGACGTTTACTGTTTAAATGCAATTGTTTCCTTGAGTTCAAATGGCGCGAATTCGTATAACTGGTCAGGACCAAATGGTTTTACTTCTTCTATTGCGAATCCTGTAATTCCAAACGCAAGTGCAATTAATGAAGGTTGGTATGTGTTGACAGGAACAGATTTAGAAACTTGTGCAAATCAGGATAGTATTTACGTAAGAATTATCACTTCAGTTCCTGCGGATGGAACACCAAGTGACACCTTGCTTTGTCCTGGAACACCAGTGACATTTTATGCTTCGGGCGGGTCAAGTTATTCGTGGAGCGGACCAAATTCGTTCACTTCTACTGCTCAAAATCCAACAATCGAATCCACAACAATCGAAGAAACAGGATGGTACACCGTTACTGTAATCGATACAAATGGTTGTGTCGGGTTTGATTCAACCTACATTTTGGTTGAAAACAACAAGAATTGTTTATTCATTCCAGATTTGATTACTCCTGACTTTGATAATCACAACGATAATTGGGTGATTCCGGGAATTGAAAACTTTGATAAAGCAGTCGTGCAAATCTTCAATCGTTGGGGGAATTTAATTTACTATTCTTCACCATACAACAATGATTGGAACGGACAAGTGAATCGTGGTGCAACAATCGATGGCAAGGATGGAAAAGTTCCAGTTGGAACCTACTTCTACATTATTGAATTGAATGAAGGAGAAAACACGACTTACAAAGGATATATTGATGTTCAATACTAAACCGAGAGAGATGAGAAAATTATTCATAGCACTATTTATTAGTTCAGCCTTTTCTTCGTTTGGTCAACAGGATGAACAAATGTCGCTGTACATGTACAATCCGTTGTATTTCAATCCTGCGTATGCTGGAAGTAGAGATGCAATTAGCGCGGTTGCACTAGCACGTTTTCAATGGGTTGGTTACAAAGGCGCACCCATGTCGCAATGGTTCAGTGCCCACGCTCCTATTCTTCATAAATCAATGGGAATTGGTGGACACGTAATCAATGATCAAATTGGAAGTAGAACCAGAACTTCAGCCTATTTGGATGTCAATTCAAGTATTCAATTAAATAAGAAACAAGATCGCTTGGCAGTTGGAATTACGGGTGGTTTTGATGCAATGGGATATGATTTTTCGAATTCAACTGTGATTGATCAAACAGACCCATATTATGGAAGTTCATTCTCAACAACAAAACCAAATATCGGGGCTGGAATCTATTATTACGGGAAGAAACATTACGTTGGATTCTCAGTTCCGCGCTTGTTTGAATCGAAAATTGAGGTGAACAACCTTCTTGAAAAAATTACAAAACGTCACTTTTTTGTTTCGGCTGGCTATGTCTTTGATTTAAACTCTGTTTTCAAATTAAAACCATCCACTTTGATAAAATACACGCCAAATTCACCCATCACAATCGATGCAAATCTAAGTTTATTGATGTATGATAAATTGTGGACAGGCCTGATGTATCGTTTTCATGAAGCAATGGGTGTGAACATCGTTTACAATATCAAGCAAACATTCAGTGTTGGTTATGTCTATGATTTTCCAATCAATGGATTGCGTTCCTATCAATCGGGATCACATGAAATTATGTTGCAATACGACATCAAACCAAAGAAACAAGCTCTAACCTCACCAAGATATTTTTAAAATGCAAAAATCAATCATTGTACTTTTTAGTCTAATCGTTTTTCAATTGTTTGGACAGTTAAAATCGAAAGTGGCTGCAGAACATTTTGGGAGAATGGAATATGCATTGTGTGTTGACATGTACGATGAACTCAGTTCAAAATTCCTGAACGGAAAAACAAAACCTGAAGCGGACTGGGAATTTGTTCGTAGAGCAGCGATTTGTCACTTTCAGCTTTTTGAGATGAAAGAAGCAAGTTCACACTTTGAGCATTTAAAATCGAGCAATCATTTAACGGAAAAAGATCGTGAGTTGTACATCCAAGCACTGCGCTATACTGAACAATATGATGCGAGTAAACTACTAATTCACGAAAGCACAACTTTGTTTCCGAACAATGCCTTCTTTAAACAATTAAAAACCAAGGAAGATGCCTTTGCTCAATTGTTTGAGGATTCATCGCTTTACTCCATCAAAGAATCAGCGTTTAATTCTGGAATGGGCGACTTTGCTCCAGCTTTCTTTAACAATGGACTAGTTTACGCTTCGAAATCGGTGAACACAAAAGCAATTCATCCGACGTATGGCTGGGATGACAGTTATTACATCAATCTTCAACAAGTACAATTTCTCAATGATTCAACAGTTGGAAAAAGTGAATTATTGAAAGACAATTTCCTTTCAAAAGCGCATGACGGTCCTGTATGTTTCAATTCGAAAGGTGATTGGATGGTAATTACCAAAAACACCCTGGGAAAACAAAAAGGGAAAGAAACCATCATGCTTTCGTTGTATTTCTCCCAGTTGGTAAATGGCGAATGGACAGCATTAACACCGTTTAAATACAATTCCGATTTGTACAACACAGGACATGCAGTCTTTGCTGAAAACGACCAAGCACTTTATTTCGTTTGTGATAAAACTGGCGGATTCGGTGAAGCAGATTTGTATGTGTCACGATTGAAAAATGGCGAATGGTCTGAACCTGTAAATCTTGGTCCAACAGTCAACACTTCTCAAAACGAATTATTTCCGTTCGTGCAAAACAACACTTTGTATTTCGCTTCAAATGGTCATTTTGGTTTAGGAGGATTGGATGTCTTTAGCATTGAAATTCAAGGTGGAACAACTGTGAATAATCTTGGTTATCCGGTAAACACCAGTCACGATGATTTTGGCTTAATCCTCGATTCAACCGGTTTAAAAGGATTTCTTTCGAGTAATCGTGGTGACAACATTGATCGCATTTATTCGTATAAAAAGCGTCCAATTCATGTGAATTTGAATGGAATTGTTTACGCGCAATACCGCGAACAAGAACCGTTGGCGAATCAAATTATTTATTTACAAAACGAAACAAACAAGCAAATCGATACCTTGTATTCAAACGAATTTGGACAATTTACTTCAAGTATCAGTTTAAATGAAAATTACAGAGTTTACACAGACAAAGAAGAGTTCATTCTGCTAAAAGAAGCCTTGGTTTCCACACAAGGAATTAAAAAAGATTCTACGTTTTATTGTGAATTGGCTTTAAAACCAACAACGATACAAATTCACTTACGTGTTGTTGAAGCTCGAACTGGGAAAATCATTCCGAATGCAACAACGAGTGTAACCGACTACGCAATCAACAAAGACACAACGATGATCACCAACGAACTGGGAATGGTAACGATGAAAGTGGATCGTAACAAATCCTATTGGGCGCATGCCGCGAAGAAAGGCTTTTTGGATGACAATGTAGCCTTCAACAGTACAAACGAAAACGACAAAGTAATCGATTTGGAACTGCGTCTCCCTCCTATTGTGAAAGGCGAAAAATTCAAATTGGAAAACATATTCTATGACTTGAACAAATCTACTTTGCGACCAGAAAGTAAAATCGCATTGGACAAATTGGCTGAGTTCATTAAGAAAAATGATTTAACGATTGAGTTGAGTGCCCACACGGATGCGCGCGGTAGTGACGCATACAACATGAAATTATCTCAAGCGCGTGCACAAAGTTGTGTTGATTATTTGATTTCAAAGGGCGTAAAAAAATCATCCATTACAGCAAAAGGATATGGAGAAACGCAATTGCTTAACAAGTGTAAAAACAACGTGACTTGTCCGGAAGACATGCACCAAGAAAACCGTAGAACGGAAGTGAGGATTTTGTGATTGAGGATTTAATGATCGAAACTTCAGTTGGAATTTCAATGAAATGATCGGGAAGCACTTTTTCACCAATTGGGAGCCTTGTGATTTCTTCTGGTACATATGTGACTTTTAGTTGGAACGATTGTGTTTTGTGTTGGAAGAGGAGAAAACTTCAACTTTTTGTGAGACTTTTCTAGGACAATAGAAGGGTTAGCATCAGGAAGTAAAATTTAAATAGTTGAATTTTACAAACCCAATCATCCCAGTATTCCAACCTGAAGGAAATTTTCGAATTTCAACATCTTCAAATATTCAAATTATTGAATCTTCAAATCTAAAAAACCCATGCAGTTGGGTTTTCTGAAGCTTCAGAAAACACGATTAAGGTTGCCGACAGTCGCTGTAATCTGCTGTTTGAAATGATCTCATCTCGATTACTCGAGTTGCAGCCCGCCATTGCCTGCCTGAGACTTCCCTGATGGTCATAAATGTTAAGCTTCAAGAGAATCTGCATGGGCTCCGATAAACGGATAAGGTCACTGCTCCAACGCTGTGGATGTACCTCTGTGGCAAATATACGCAATTAAGCGTTTTGGAATCGCAACAAAATGGCACGAAACTCTTCAAAAAAATACTAACTTCGTTACCTTATTGAAGATAAAGCATGGGAACGTTAAAAAAAATTCTTTTTAAATTATTGAGCCAAAGAGCTTACCTGAAAACATTACACAGAAGTTTTTACCTTTTGTATAATCTTGGCTTTCTAAAAAATGATGCGCGCTTCAAATACCATTACATGGTGAAACAATTAATCGAGCCCAACTTTTCTGTCTTGGACATCGGTGCAAACCTTGGCTATTTCTCGAAAAACTTCGCGAAACTTGCAAAGAATGGAAAATTAATCTCCATTGAACCTGTTCCTGTTTTCTTTGAAACACTTTCCTATTTCATGAAAAAGTTTCCGCACGTTACCTTGTACAATGTTGCTTTGGGAACTGAAAAAGGAACAATTACCATGGTTTTACCTGAATCAAACGGAATGATTCGTACAGGTTTGCCACACATCGCTGAATCGGAAGAAGAGAAAAAATTACACGCCACACAAGACGTTGCAATTGTAAAAGGAAGTGAATTGTTGGCAGATTTAGATCGTTTGGATTACATCAAATGTGACATTGAAGGTTATGAATTGAATGTCTTCAAAGAAATCAAACCTGTTCTTGAAAAACATTTGCCGTATGTGCAAATAGAAATTGCTGAGAAGAATTTACCTGAAATGATGGAATTGTTCAATTCATTGGGCTACACGCAATTTGGAATCAAAGATTTTAAGTTTATTCAAGAAAACGGTAAGCAAGCGGAAGACGGAGATTTCTTCTTTGTACCATCAGCTAAACTAGAGCATTTCAAAAAGAAATTTAATCTTTAAATGATGGATCAAGCATTCGTAGTTTTTCGCAGATATGCTACCAAAGAAGAGGCAGAATTGGTTCAACAATTGTTTCTTGATCATTCAATCGTTTCGAAAATTGCCATTAACACAACCGATCTAGAAGGAACAATGGCCGGTGCTTCGATTAGCCCAAAGTTTGAATTAAGCCTGAACCAAGATGATTTTGAACGTGCGGATGAATTGTTAATCGAAGCAAACGAAACGTCTCTTGAAGAATTGGATGAAGACTACTATTTGTTCCAATTCACCGATGAAGAGTTGAAAAACGTGTTGATTCACTCCTATGAATGGAGCGAACATGACATTGCAATCAGTCGAAAAATATTAGAAAGTCGTAACGTTTCGATTGATGAAAAAGAACTAAAAGCACAAAAAACAGAACGCCTTGAAGAATTGTCGCAACCGGAATCTGGTCAAAAAGGTTGGATCACATTTGGTTACATCATGGCATTTGGTGGCGGTTTTTTAGGTTTGTTAATTGGTTACTTTTTGTGGAAAACAAAAAAGAACCTACCGAATGGAACACAAGTTTATTCGTACGATGAAACGGTTCGTAAACATGGCTTACGCATCTTTTTAATTTCACTGATTTTATTCCCGATATTCTTTATCATTAAGTTTTACGCAAACCTAAGCAAGTACATTCACTAAATGTTGGAATTAAAACCAAACTGCGAAAAATGTAATAAAGAATTGCCTCACACCAGTGATGAAGCCTATATCTGTTCGTATGAATGTACTTTTTGTGAAGAATGTTCCGCTGAAACGTTCAAGTTCATTTGTCCCAATTGCCAAGGAAACTTAGAAAAACGTCCAAAAAGAAATTCGAAAGAAGTTTAATTTTGTTCTTTCAACTCTTCTACTTCCCTTTTCAACGCTTCAATTTCACGGTCTTTTGCTCTGAACTTGCGATAGCTAAACACAAACGACAAAGCATAACCAACAATTACAGAGAAAATAATTAATAAGGTTAAAGGCATCTTCGTTTTTGTTACTAATAAATGAACTTCTTGTTCAGTCCAATTTAAAGTTGCGAAAACCACTCCAATGATTCCCAACAGAATACTTAATACAAATTTGATTTTGTTTATCGTTGATAAACTGTGCCAATATTCTACCATTTCTTGCTTTATTTGAATCGAATATACATAATGAATTAGACATAGAAAATGTTTCATGAATTAATTTTATAGCCGAGAAACAAATCACCTAAAATGCTTTTTGAATTTCAATACATACAACTTTTATAAACTAGAAAATATGCTATCTTTGCACGGAAAAAAAATAAGTTAGCATGGCAACTACAGCAGATATTAAAAATGGTTTATGTATCAAATTCAATGATAAATTATACCAAATCATCGAATTCCAGCACGTAAAACCAGGAAAAGGTCCAGCGTTCGTACGTACTAAAATGCGTCAAATTGAAACAGGAAAAGTGTTAGACAATACATTTTCTGCAGGACACAAAATTGATCCAGTTCGTATTGAAAATCGTGAATACCAATATTTATATCAAGAAGGAAGTGAATATGTTTTCATGAACAACGAAACATACGAACAAGTGAACATTCCAAGTAAAATGATTGAAAAACCATTGTTTTTGGAAGAAGGAATGATTTGTAACATTTTATTCCACGCTGAAGAAGAAACACCTTTAGTAGTTGAGTTGCCAATGTACATCATTTCTGAAGTTACTTACACAGAGCCAGGTGTAAAAGGTGATACAGCTACAAACTCAATGAAAGCTGCAACAATCGCAACTGGAGCTGAAGTAAAAGTTCCTTTGTTCATTGACAACGGTGAAATCATTAAAATTGATACACGCACTGGTGTTTACGTTGAGCGCGTTAAAAACAAATAATCATTCCACGGAATAAAAAGATAGAGGGATTCAATTGAGTCCCTTTTTTTTTGAATCGATGCAGCACATTCAACTAAAATCAACAACAATATCGTTCCAAAACATTCGTGTTGAACAAAACAGAAATGAACAAGTT